>Ga0210408_10000103_pt1 | contig 132425 bp, 103 predicted proteins | sample IncBWH4MmetaG_FD_155471 | JGI IMG/M metagenome (GOLD analysis project Ga0210408, IMG submission 155471) | Forest soil microbial communities from Barre Woods Harvard Forest LTER site, Petersham, Massachusetts, United States - Inc-BW-H-4-M | ecosystem: Environmental > Terrestrial > Soil >... | reverse complement strand
GCTTGTGCCCCTGATCAATACTTCGTGGCGTCCTTACGGAAACACCTACGCATGATTCGGGGTCAGGATGGTTCGCTATTCCTTTCCTGTAGGACTCTTTCATTCCCTACTTCATGCCGGTTTATCCCGGCGTTCCCTTCGCGTCCTTTGCGGTGAACCGGAGGTTGGGGTTGCCAATGTTAATTACCAAGGCTGTCGTACCAGCTAGTAGCCAGGAGCCAGCAGCTTCCATGCTATACTTCGCCGTTCCCACCCATGTTGAAGAACGCATATCGGCCATGTCTTTCCCTGCTTGTCCCTTTGGTGTTGCTGGCAGGCCTCCGGGCGCAGCAGGAAGACCCAGCCGCCAGCCAGTTTGTCCAGGAGATTCTTTCCCGCAGCGGATCGCCCTCCACGGTGAGTTTGAGTTTTGAAAATATGTCGTCACTCTCTGCCGCCGACCAGGATGCGCTCAAGAAAAACATCATCAACACTTTTCGCGCCAGCGGCACGCGGCTGGTAAAGGCCGAATATGCCGTGGCCGAAATCCAGATTACTTTCTCGGAAGACTGGCAAGACTATGTGTGGATCGCCGGCATCAAGCAGGGGCCCGGGAACCAAGTGGTGATCAGAAAGTTTGCTCGTCCGCCGGCATCCTCTTCTTCACGCGCGCCCATTCTTACCATCCGCAAGAATCTGGTGTGGCAGCAGGATGGCCCTATCCTGGATTTCCTGAGCGACAGCGCTAATCTTTACGTTCTGGAGCCGGAACAAGTGTCTGTTTATGGAAATGACAATGGCAAGTGGCGTCTGAAGCAGACCCTGGCCGTGACTCATGAACAGCTGTGGCCGAGGGACCTGCGCGGCCGTCTGCAACTGGCTGCAGCCGACTCAGGGCTGGGTCAGCAGATTAGCGCTTTTCTCCCCGGTACATTGTGCACCGGGACCGCAGCTCCTCCCGCCATGCAATGTCGCCCCAGCGACGATCCGTGGCAAGTTGAGCCCGGCGTGTTGGCGGCATTCTTCAGCCCGGCCCGAAATTTCTTTACAGGAGTGCTGGCAGGGCAACGCTTTGGTGAGTCGGTGCCGCCATTCTTCTCTGCTGCTGTTTTATCCATAGGAGATTCCCGGCAATGGGTCTTTGCCGGAACAGACGGCCGTACTCGTTTCTATCGAAATAATCTAGGAACACCCATCACGACCTCGAATGATTGGGGTAGCAGCCTGGCTGCAATCCAATCCGCCTGCGGCGCCGGACGACAGATTCTGGTCAGCTCGACCAACGATCTCACCCACTCCGACAGTGTTCAGGCAATAGAAGTTGGAAGCCGCGAGGCGGTGCCAGTCAGTTCGACTATTGAACTTTCCGGCCCCATCAAATCAATGTGGCCTGCGGAAAATGGGCAGGCTGTTCATGCGGCGGTGGAATCGTTGACCACTGGAAAATATGAGGCAGTGAGCTTTACGGTGGCGTGCAACCAGTGAAGAATCGGAAAAGACAAACCTTGGGCCGCGAATAGACGCGAATGAACACGAACCAAAGATCGGGAGATCTGGGGATCGGTAGATCGGGGGATCGGACATGAAGAAAACAAGATCGGGCCGCGAATAAACATTTAGAGGAACCCACAACAGACGTTTACTAAGTACTTCGGTACCAGTTGCCAAATGCTAATTGCTAATCCGATCACCGGATCTCTCGACCTGTCCCGGCTGGCCGTGGATCTCCCGACCTGTCCCGACTGGCCATGGATCTCCCGATTCCCAATTCGCGTTCATTTGCGTCTATTCGCGGCCAAGATTGTTTTTGTTTTTCTTGTGATTGGATCTCTCATGTGGGCCAGTTCGCGTCCGCGATATGGTGGGACGATCCGGGTACAGATCCAGCACAGGGTCACCTCTCTTGGTCCCATGGATGAGAGCGAATACCCCGCTGACCACGACCGGCTCAGCTCTCTGATTTTTGAAACGCTTACGCAGATGGACATGCAAGGCCATGTGCGTCCATGTTTGGCCAGTTCCTGGCAGGCGGATACATTTGGACGAATATGGCAATTCCAGCTACGCGTCGCGAATTTTCACAGTGGCGCAGGGGTCACGGCCTCCACGGTTGTCGCCAGTTTAAAGACCGCCAGTCCGGATTGGAAGATCAGCGCCAGCAACCGACAGACGGTGGTAATTGAAACCCCGGTTGCGGCCCCGCATTTGCCGGAATTGCTTTCACTTCTGCGGTTCGCGATCGCCAGAAAGATGGCCGATGGCTCACTGGAAGGTACCGGACCTTATAAGTTAAGCGCATGGCAGCCGGGTGAGCGAGCGCTGTTCGCAGCCAATGAAGAGTATTGGGGCGGGCGTGCCTATCCGGATTCCATTGAGGTCCAGATGGGCCTCTCGTTGCGCGAACATCTATTAGAACGCCGTCTTGGCCCTGATCACGCCGCCGAACCTGGCATTGAGCAAGTGCGAACGCTGGAACAGAGTAATCAGAATGTGCTGCTGTCGCGTCCGGCGGACTTATTAGCGGTGGTTTTTCTCCAGCGCGATATCCAGCGAGAACCAGGCAACGGAGTTGGCAGAAAGCCTGTCGATGCACGAATACGCGAGGCGATTGCGGATGCCCTGAACCGCTCCGCTATCAGCAACGTACTGTTGCAGAGAAAAAGCGTTCCAGCGCGAGGCCTGCTCCCCCAGTGGCTCACCGGATATGAATTTCTTCTGCCCGCAGAGACTAATATGGAAACGGCGCGCAAGCTGCGCGCAGAAGCCAACACGACCGTGCCTGTTACACTGGCTTATGACTTTTACGATCCAGTAGCCAAGATGGTGGCTGAGCGAATTGCCGTCGATGCGCGTGAGGCCGGGATCTTTGTTCAACCTTTCGGCGATCCACATACCACAACCGCATCGGCACGAAAAACGTTGAATGCGGATGCAGTCCTGCTGCGTCTGCCCCTGAGGTCAGTCGATGCAACCGCAGCGCTGTCTGGGCGGGTAGAAGAGCTGGAACTCTCTGTAGAAAGCAGTGCTTCCATCCTGGGTGCAAGCCGTCCTGGAGATCTTTTTGAAGTAGAGCGCAAGACCCTTGAGGACCATCGCATTATTCCCGTCGTCCATGTTCCCCAGGCACTGTGGCTGAACAGTAATGTTCATAACTGGCAGCAGCTTCCTAATGGGGCCTGGAGGCTGGAACAGCTTTGGGTGGAAGGGACAAGGTAAGAGCTCCGAGCCAAACCCAGTTCACCGCAAAGGCCGCCAAGGACGCAAAGGAGAGCACAGAGCAAAACTAATTCAGGCATGAAGCGCTCACCGCAAAAAGACGCAAAGAAATCGGAACACCACGAATTATTACGAATGAACGCCCGTAGAGAGACTCTGGATCTTAATGTCACTAAGAAAAAAATTGCTGCTGCTGGTCACGCTGAGCATTGCCATCAGCGTAGGCGCAGTTGCATGGCTGCTGGAGGCACGCACAGCCGAATCGTTCCGGCAAGTGGAACAGGAGCGCACGGCCACGCTGGTTTCGCAATTTCGCCATGAGTTCGAGCGCGAAGGGGCTGAGATTACCCGTGGCGTCGAGGTCATTGCCAATTCCGAGTCCATGCTGCAGATGGGACTGGAGCTTTCTCTCGGGATTGATCCTGGTGGTTACGTGAATACCGCCCAATCCTATGCCTCCGTCCAGCACCTGGATTTTCTCGATCTGCTCACTCCTGACGGCACCATCATCTCGTCAGCCCATTGGCCGGCAAGGTTTGGCTACAAGCAACGCTGGTTTCTTGAGCAAAACGCAGGAGTCCCGCAGCAGGCATTCCTCAAGCAAGTAGATATCCCCGAAGGCAATGCGCTGGGCATTCTCTGCCTGCGTACAGTGAAAGTCCACGGCACGAACTATTACGTGATTGGCGGCAGGAAGCTGGATGCTGCATTTCTTCAGGCACTCTCAACTCCAGCGGGAATGCGGGTGTTGATTTACAGTTCTCCGGAGCAGGGCGCAGGCGGATTCCTAAGCTCAACCAATGACAATCTCGATACGACCAAACTCACTCCAGTGGCGCAAAAGGCGCAAGTGCAGCACGGCGAGAGCTCGGCCATCATCAACTGGGGGCCTGGCTCCGAAGAAAGCTTTGATGCCATTGCGCTGCCAGGGCTTGCCGACCGTCCGCCACCGGTGCTTCTGGTGGGCAATTCTCTTCAGCAGCAATTGGCGCTGGAAGAACATATACGCAACATCGGCCTGCTGATTGCCATAGGCGGCGTGATTGTCGGTGTAATACTGAGTGGAGTGATCGCCACTCGCATCACCCAGCCAGTGCAAGAGTTGGCGTTGGCAGCCGCAGAGATCGGCAGCGGCAACTGGGATGTGCGGGTGCAAGCCACCAGCAACGATGAAATTGGCCGGCTTGCCCAGGCTTTTAATCAGATGACCGAAGAGCTGGTAGCGCAGCGGGAACGCCTGGTGCAAAGCGAGCGCGTGGCAGCATGGCGCGAGCTGGCCCGCCGCCTGGCCCATGAACTAAAGAACCCGCTCTTCCCTCTCCAGATCACGGTTGAAAATCTCCTTCGGGCGCGAGAAACCGGCGCCGAACAATTTGAAGAGGTATTTCGCGAAAGCACTTCGACCCTGCTGGCTGAGATCGCCAACTTGAAAACCATCATTGGGCGCTTCAGCGATTTCTCCAAGATGCCAGCTCCCCAGTTCCAACCGGTCGATCTGGATGACATGGTGCTCAGCGTCGTTCAACTGTTTCAAGGACAGCTCATGCGTGAACCCACCCGCATTCAATCTGACCTGCAATTGACCAAAGTCCCGGCGGTGAAGGCTGATCCGGTATTGCTGCGCCGGGTGATTGAAAACCTGGTACTGAACGCCGTGGACGCCATGCCCAAGGGCGGCAAGCTCACATTCCGCACCGAGGCCGTGGATAGATACGCTATCTTTGAGCTTTCCGATACCGGACAGGGGCTCACACCCGAAGAGTGTGAAAGGCTGTTTACTCCTTATTACACCACCAAGCAACACGGCACAGGACTAGGACTGGCAATCGTACAATCGGTCATCAGCGATCATCAAGGACGGATTGGCGTAAGCAGCAGGAAGGATGAGGGAACGACGTTTCATATCGAACTGCCGCTGTGGGAGGATGGAAACCCAGGACAGGATTAGCCGCGAATGAACACGAATAAACGTGAATTGGGCAAGAGCAAAAGAAAAGCATTGGAAATAAAAAGGAAGATCAGTCACGAATCCGCCTAAATGAATACGAATAAGAGAAGTGCGTTGGACAGATTAGGGGTTTACAAATCCTGGCGGAGGCAAGTCGGAAACGGCAGAAAGGGTAACTAATGATGAACGAGCGCCAAGGAAAGCATTGGGATTTGTGCCATAGTATTGTTGCAGTGTTTTATGCTGTTTACAACGAATTGAGCTTATGACATTTGTCTTATTCGCGTTCATTCGCATCAATTCGCGGCCAAGAAGGGTTTGCTCCTTTCTCGCTAATTCCCATGAAAGCACACCTGCTAATCGTCGATGATGACGCCAACACGCTGGCATCGCTGGCGCGCGCCTTTCGTCTGGCTGGGCATGAGGCCACGGTTTGTGACAACCCTATGCGCGCCCTGGAGCTGGTCAAATCAGAGAAATTCGACCTTATCTTCTCCGATGTAGTCATGCCTGGCATGGATGGGCTCAGCCTGCTGGAGCACATCAAGGCAGCCGGTGTGACGGCACCGGTGGTGATGATGTCCGGGCAAGCGCATATCGAGATGGCAATACGAGCTACGCGTCTGGGCGCCCTGGATTTTCTGGAGAAGCCGCTCTCGACCGACAAGCTCTTGTTGACCGTCCAGAATGCGCTGCGCATCGAACGCCTGGAGCAGGAGAACCAGCAACTTCGGCAAAAACTGGGCGGCGCAGATATCGTGTTCACAGGCGAAAAGATGCGCCGGCTGCTGGCCCAGGTGGGGCGTGTCGCTTCCAGCGAGTCGCGGGTGTGTATCCTGGGCGAAACCGGCACAGGCAAGGAGTTGATTGCCCGGACCATCCATGAGAAGAGCAGCCGCAAAGATGGTCCGTATGTGACTTTGAACTGCGCTGCTGTTCCGGCTGAGCTGATCGAGTCCGAGTTGTTCGGACATGAGAAAGGTTCGTTCACCGGGGCGGCCAGCCGGCACATTGGCAAATTCGAGCAGGCCCATGAGGGCACGCTGTTTCTCGATGAGATTGGCGATATGCCGGTTTCCATGCAGGCCAAACTCTTGCGCGTTTTGGAGCAGGGTGAGGTGGAGCGGATCGGAGGGGACAAAGCGGTTAAAGTGAGTGTGCGGGTAATTGTGGCCACACATCGCAACCTCGAAGAGCAGGTCAGGCAGGGCGGCTTTCGCCAGGACCTGTTTCATCGCATCTATGTTTTTCCAGTAACCCTGCCGCCGCTGCGCGAGCGGGTTGAAGACATTCCGGCGCTGGTCATGCATTTTTCCGGCCAGATCATCAAACAGAATGGCTGGAAAGAGATAAGCTTTGCTCCGGAAGCAATGCCTGCGATGCAGGCATATTCATGGCCAGGAAACATCCGCGAGTTGCGCAATGTAGTGGAACGACTGCTGCTGTTCAGTGAAGGCGATACGGTGACCGCAGCTACCGTCCAGGCGGCCCTGCCCACTCTAGGGGCACAAGTCCCAACCAGCGGGAATTCTCCGATCGCAGCCACCGGAGGACTTTCGGAAAGAGTTGAACAATTTGAACGACAGGTGATCCTCGATGAGATCAAGCGCCAGAACCACCACATCACCAACACCGCCAAAGCGCTGGGCCTGGAGCGCAGCCACCTTTATAAAAAATGCCAGCAGTTGGGAATCGATCTGCGCCAATTGCGGAAGTAATTCTTTTGCCGCTGATTTACGCTGATCAACGCTGATAAAGAAGCGCAGCTCTTGCTGGCAACATTTGTTTGGCTGTGCGAAACTAGAAACAATCCTAAGGGGGCCTGTAGCTCAATGGTTAGAGCAGCAGACTCATAATCTGTTGGTTGGGGGTTCAAGTCCCTCCGGGCCCACCAGGAACCCAATGTCGTTAAGCATTTGCATCTCCTCGTAAGAATCAGTTGTATCTTCGATTGGCGCCGTATACACGCGAACTAGTGGGGCCTGCAGCGCACTTGTTCCGGTCATCGGGAGGATCCGCGTTTGGGTGGAAGGGGCATATCGATGAATGCATAACTTCCTGATATGGCTGCGTCTACCTGATCTCTGATCGCCGCCTCGTGGATGCGCACGACTGGCCAAATGTTCGAGCCCAGCACCACCAAAGCGATTCTCCGGCCTTCGAGGTTTTGCTGGTACACAATATTTTGATCGGCAGTTATCACAACTTCAAAACCGACCTCCTCTGCTGTTTTGAGAAGTTCGCCATTGGTGATACGTGCCCAGCCGTGGTCGTCGACAGTCTCGACCTGGTGCTTGTTTAGAAACTGACGGATGCCATAGGGCACGTTCTTATCAAATAGGACGCGCAAGCGCGTGGTGCCTTTCGACGTAGCTCAGCAATTCTGTGATGGTTTGAGGAGGAATATGAAACTGCTCTGCGATCTCGCTGACCGAAAGCCCATACTCGTAGTTAGCGATAATGTCCTCAACGGGCATCCGCGTGCCCTTCAGAACGGGCCGCCCGCTGACGCGCAAAGGATCGATTTCCACTAGGGCACACTTGGACCAGTCGAGTGACTGCATAACAGATCTCCTGCGCCTATTGTAGTCTGGTTTATCAGTCAAATCAGCGTCATCAGTGGCAAGATTTTGATGTTCCTTTGCGCCTATCGCGTCCTCTCGCGGTGAAATTTTCAAATATGTTTGGTTAGCTTTTGCCTCCGGGCTTTGGTCATGTGGAAACGGTAAGAGAACAAAAGCCTTTCCTTGTTCTGACACGCCTTCACTAAAACTTCTTAAATGCCAGAACTGCATTGAGTCCGCCGAAGGCGAAGGAGTTTGAAAGCGCGAACTCAACCTCGGCTGGCCGCGCCTGGTTGGGAACTATATCGAGATCGCAGTCTGGATCGGGCGTGGTGAAGTTTGCGGTCGGTGGAATTATCTTTTTGTGCATCGCCATTACGGTGGCAACCGCTTCCAGAGCTCCCGCCGCCCCTAGAGCATGTCCGTGCATGGATTTGGTCGAGCTCGCTGCCAGCCGGTCGGCATGTTTTCCGAAGACTTCGCGTACAGCGCGTGTTTCGGTCAAGTCATTGCCGGCTGTTCCGGTGCCGTGAGCGTTGATATAGCTGATCTGCTCAGGTGCAAGCTGGGCGTCAGACAAAGCGCCCCTCATTGCGGTTGCCGGACCCTGGAAAGTGGGCGAAGTAATATGTCCTGCATCCGAGGACATTCCAAATCCAACAATCTCACCATAGATCCTGGCCCCGCGCTCCGTGGCCCTCTCCAGGGGTTCCAGCACCACCATGGCTCCGCCTTCTCCCAGAATCAGGCCTTTGCGGTCTCTGGAAAACGGACGGCAAGTGTCGGAAGAGACCACCCTCATCGCCTCCCATGCCTTGAGCAGGCCAAGGCTGAACGGGGCTTCGCTGCCTCCGGTAATCGCCGCTTCCACTTGGCCGCTGCGGACCATCCAGAATGCCTGCCCAATCGCGTGATTGGCTGAGGAACAGGCGGTCGAAACTGTATAAGCAGGCCCGGAGATCCCAAATTCCATCGAGATATGACTGGCTCCCGCATTGGCCATGGTTCGGGGAATCGTCAGTGGATGGACCCGGGGTGAATTCTTCTGATAAAGGCCCACGAACCCGGCATCCTGGCTGGATTGGCCTCCGACGCAGGAACCGGTCACAACAGCAGTTTTTCCGGCAAGCTCCGGTACTATCTTGAGACCCGAATCAGCCAGCGCTTGCCGCGCTGCAATCAGTGCGAATTGAGCAAAACGATCCAGCAACTCAAGCTGGTTTTGCTCGAAATGATGCTGAGCATCATACCCACGTACCTCTGCGCCATTCTGGAAACGCAGCTTTGAAACATCTAACGACTGGATCGGGGCAATTCCCGATTTGCCTTGAACAAGAGAAGACCACGTTTCCGCGAGGTTAGACCCCAAGGCGCTAATGATCCCCATGCCGGTAACCACGACTCGTTGCAACGGCATTCCTATTCCGATGGGCCTTGCTGAGATGATGACGTTTCCGCCAAAAGCAGTTTTAGTTTCTCGACCAACTCCGGCACGCTGTGAATGGAGTTCGCAACCTCGTTGGAGACCGAGACATCGAATTGACTCTCGACTTCGAAGATCAGATTGATTGCATCTAGTGAATCCAACCCCAGTTCTGCAAACGTGCTATTGAGCGATACCTGTTCGCGAGGCAGCCGCTTGGTGGACGCGATTAAATCCAGCACTTTTTCTGTAATGTCGTCAGGCATAAGTAGTAAATGGGCAGGAAAGAGTATACCGGACAAGCGATCTTAAACGCTCCGCTTCAACAGAGATGATGGACTCAGACCACTCGGCTTTGCAAAACCAGCAGGGTTTGCCTTTTTGAGCGCCCGGCGCATCTCTGCCGCATCGGATGAACTGGTCTCAAAGCGGCCTAACCATCGGAGGCTAACTGCCTTAAGACTTCTTTAAAGTGACTGTCCCCTTCATCTGATCACAGGGACCGCTGAAAACTCCAAAGGAGCCCGAAATCATGGTTGCCGAGGTGTCAACGCTGTTGCCGACGAAATTAAAAATACTCGCCGCATTCGACGCCATGGTAAAGCCAACGGCCAGCCCGCTTTGAGCGCCACTCTCAGTTCCGGCGCTGGTGAATCCGCAAGCGGAATTGTTGGTAAACGTGGCCCCGGCAGTGATCGCAAAACTCCCATCCGGCCCGGGAATGCCAGGCTGGTTAAAGTTCACCGTAACATTGACCATATTGCCGTTCAGGGCAAACGTACCAGTGTAGGCGCCAGTAACCAAACGAGTCGCGCTCACCATGCCGTGGTCGCCGTTCAAACATCCGCCGGTCATGGTGAAGGAGCCGTTGGAGAAGAAATTCCCATCGGAACTCACGGTCACGGCTAGATTGACCACCTGGCCATTGATGGCGGCACTGGTCAGCGTAAGCCTGCCCTGGGATATCATGCCTGTGAACGATGCGGTAGTACCTGCAGAAAAACAGGAGTTGGTAGGGACAATCGAGGCGATCCCCAGCACTCCTGAGACGTTCCCCTTGGCATCGGTTTGCAGCGTACCCCCAACGGTAAAGGTATTGGTATTGGTCACCTGAGAGCCGGCGATGAAACCGAAGCTTCCGTTCAACGGCGTGAAGGGAACAGGGGGTTGTTGTTGCATCATCATATTGTTTCCGCCACCACAAGCAACGATGAAAAGAGCAAATAGGCAGCAGAGACACAGCGCAGGTTTTTTCATTGACGACTCCTTCCCTGAGCGAAGCTGCTTCGAGCAAGCTGCGGTAACATGGCCACGGTGAGCATTTTCATCCAGTACTCTCTTTCATACCTGAATGTGTAAGGCCTTGGCAGAGTCAACCAATCATCCCCGATTACACGACAATGGCTGCCGTGGTTGCGAATCCCAGCGCTCTTGACCCTAGCGCGGCTATGCCGCCACGTATCATATATCTATCAAGTATCAAGATGCAGCATTTTTCCCGGATGGCCAGCGCATACTCACTACGGCCAGGCTACGTCAGACAGCACAGTTTTGGCTTGTACTCACTCCGGATGACACTGCACAACGGCTTAATTTTTTGGCTCTGCGGCTCATCAATGTTTTCTTTTCAATCGTGCATAGCAATACAGTTGATGACGCCAGACGTGGCGGACGCACTATCGGGGCTATTTTGGACCGTGATGGACATGGTTGTTGTTGATTTGTTGAAGATGGAAAGAATATGCAAGGGAGCGGCAGAGCCAGTCTGGTCTATGGTGCATACTGCGGTGTAGCTGGTGTCTGCAAAAGCGCCAGGCCAGGTAATCACCTGATTGCAAGCCCCGTTTGAGATCGCTAGCGTGGTGCAGCTTGCTACGCGTATATGCTTGAGGCCATTTCCGTTATTAGCCACTCCGCCGTTCAGGGTCAGTCTTCCGGAATCGTCTATGTTCGCCACTTCAGTCCACGTAATCGTGCCGCCATCCGTTCCGCCGGGCGGCGCAAAATTGAATGAAAACTTCTTGTGATGATTGACGGTGAAAGCATGTGATCCTACGCCATTTGTCCCGGATGGCTGCTTCCAGTTCGTGCCATTCCAGTAGGCATTCTGCGACATCCATACACCATAGCCAGCCGGTGGGGTCAATCCCGAGTTTGCGGTAAAGTCAATCATTCCGCCCCAGCCGCAGCAGCCAGTCGTTACCGTAGCCCCAGATATGAAAGTCTCAACAGCGGCTCCGCCAAAGCTGATCGCCGGTCCGGTTGCTGCGCCTTGATTAAAACTGGCCCCCGAAGGCAACGTTGGATTATTAGACATTACAAGGCTACCTGTCCCAGTTTGATTGCTGGTGGTGAGGGCCGTCCCGCCATTGATCTTCATGCCGGCGGCCCCGCCTACCTGCACTACATCGCTACCGTCTTTGGCAAGGCCGGTAATGTCTCCGTTATTGGCAGCGTTTCTAAATACAACCGCTGTGTCACCTGATGCAGCCCGCACCACTCCGGACTGCGCCGGATTGGCGCTGGTGCTGATCAATGGAGCTGCGGCCGTGGCTGTCAAGCAACTACCTCCGGAGCTGTTCCGGCAGGCCAGGTTACCGGTCCCGCTGTCTCCATAAATCACAATGTTTCCCGATGCTGGATTGGCGGGAGGTGTCTGATTGGCAAAGTTGGCTGTATTCAGATTGGCTGACGGCGCAACTAAATTTCCGCTGGCGCCAATGTTGCCGGTGGCAGTGATGGAAGATGTTTTCAGAGTTGGGAAGGTGGAAACATCAAACAGCGATGGGAACGTACCGGTCCCGAAGGACTCGGCTTGAAGCGCCGCAGTAGTTCCAGTGATTGAGAGTTCGGCTGCGCCGGTGTTGTTGGGATCAGAAGCATTGTAGACTCTCACGCTTGAACTGTTGAATGTGCCGCTGGGCATCGCCGTGATTGCCGTTGGACTGTTGGCCGCCGTACTCTGCACCCGCATTCCTAAGTTCCCGTATCGGCCGGTGTCAATCGTGAGCTGCGGTCCGGAAGAGCCGTTAAGAGTGATCCCATTCAAGATCATTGGAGAAGTCAGGGTCTTGTTGGTAAGTGTGTCGGCGGTTGCCCTGCCCACCAAGGTGTCCGTCGTTGACGGTATGGTCACAAGGCCGGAAGCCACCGGTTGGGCCTGGATCGTGGTGGCCCCGGAAGTGGAGCCAGGCAGCACCAGTCCATTGGGAGAGAGTGACCCGGTCGTGGAAATGGCCGCATTGAGAATAGGAAATCCGTTCATGTTGAGCGGCCCATTCAGCGACTGAACAGCAGCCTGCACTGGATTAGAAATAATCGCCTGCGGATACACTACAACTCCGCTATATAAAGGCGACCCTGTCCCCACATTGATGGTCCCTGCGGAACCGCCGGATAGATACCATTTCTGCGGAAAGCCAGGGACAGTCGCCCCGCTGGCCGTGGTAAAGGTGACGTTATAGCCGGTATAGCTGGGCTGTAATTCATCGTTGAATCGCACAGAACATGTGCTGGTGTTGGCAGTTGGCAGCGCAGAACCGGCAGTCAACGACGTGGTTTGCGAATAATTGCTAAAAGGAAAGTTCTGCGTGGCCTGGAGCGTCTCGGTTCCGGTGGTGCTGCTGATATAGATCTTCCACTGGATCGCGTTAGCGGGAGGGTTCACCGGGACCTGCACTACCAGAGCGCCAGCTTGCGTAGTACTGATATTTTTTTCAGGCCCAGGCACAGTCTCTCCTGAGCTATTGGCCCAGGTGGTGCGCACAAAATAACTGCCGGCCGGCAAGGTGCCGCCACCATTCATAGCGGAAAGCACCGGTAACGCCGAGGGGTTGGGCAGTCCAACTACATTGCCGCCTCCGTCGGTATAGCAACTTACAGGACTAGTAACGACAGTGGCCGATCCTGACGCTACAGCCACTTGCGTCAACGTAAAAGTCAAAGTGCCATTGGGTACGCCCTTGCCGTTGGAGGCAAGCTGTATTTGACCGGTTACGGTCCCTGCAAACGCACAGACCGGATTCAGCGAAATCAGCAACAGTGTCCACAAGATCACAAAACAATGTTTCCCAGCCATCTGAACTACTCCTTCGACGCTAAGTTTTTGTCCCGCACGAACTCGTCTTCCTGGTGCGGGCTGAGTTCTAGCCGCGTCTTCAGCTTCAAAGAGCAAGAATATATCAATATTACTAAAGTTGTTTTAAAATATTTGCCCCCTAATTCTCCCCCCGCATCCATGCCCACCGGTGCGTATCATCTCTGACACACCGAACGCGTCTTCTCTGACACGTATTTCCTCCTAACTGTAAGAAAACACAGTGCAATAACAAAGGACTATGAGGTGCTTTTCTTCCTTGCAGTTACACCAATTTCTTTGGGGGACTTTATGGAAGATCTTGAGAGCAATAACCCATCCGGTGCTAATTATTTTGTCCTTTGGGCCTTGATTTGGATTGTGGCCCTGGCTATGTTGCTCCGGCCATAGCCCGGATTGAAAAGTAATCTTGCTTTAAAGCTCATGAACTGTTTTGATGGTTCACACCGCAAATACTTAATGATGAAGAGCAGGGCAAATCTCTGGGGCCCCATGTGCGCGATCAGCGCGATGATCTGCTGTTTTGCCTTTGCCTCCAGCAAACCGGCAAAGCATACAGATGCGGCCGCCGCAGCGGAATTTACCGACCGGTTCAAGGATGGCACTCCAGACTTCCTGCGCCTGGACTCCGCCACCGACCGCGAGGCCTTCCGCAACTGGTTTACCGGAATCGCCGAATACCAGGCGCTACGGCCTGCTCAGGAAGTTCCGGCAGAAATCAACGACTGTGCGGCGCTGTTGCGCTACGCCTACCGGGGAGCGATGCACACTCATACTGAGGTTTGGCTGGAAGAAAACCAGCTTGCAGCCCTGGCTTTTCTGCCATCGGTGAGGAAGTACACCTATCCGCACACGCTACTGGGGGCTTCGCTGTTCAGGATCCGTCCAGCCTTTGCGGCGGAGAACCCACGCGAGTCATTCGCGGAATTCGCGGATGCCAAGACCCTGCAACAGTTCAATACGTACCGGGTTTCCCGCGATGTGCGCCTGGCCCAGCCTGGTGATCTGTTGTTCTATCGCCAGTTGGAGCAGAACTCGCCCTATCACTCCATGGTTTTTGTGGGCCGCAGCCACTGGACAAGAAATGATCCGGGAGAGCCGATTCTGGTTTACCACACCGGTCCGATTGGCAAGTCGCCCGGTGAGATGCGCCGTGTGGGGTTGAGCCAGCTTATGCAGCATCCTTCACCGCGCTGGAGACCTGTGCCCGGCAACAGCAACTTTTTGGGAGTTTACAGATGGAACATATTAAGAGAAGCAAACTAGCACGCTTGAAATGTTTCGCTTGCATGGCACTGTGCATCTCTGCCCTGCTGTCGCCGGTCCTGGCCGATGCCGGCTCTCCCTACTTCTCGGTAACCACCGATCGCACCTTCCTGCCGGGCGAAAAGGCCACCGTCCATCTGTATACCCGCGATGTTCAGGCGCTGGAGTTTCGTCTATACCGCGTCAACGATCCCATGTTGTTTTTTGAGAAGCTCGGCGACGTCCATGGATTCGGTCAGCGGTCTCCCAAGGAGCAGATCGAGACGCCTACGTGGATCGAGCGATTTCATGACTGGAAGCACCACATCTGGACCAATATCCGCAACTTCTTTCGTGGACAGTTTTCAACCGGCTCCCGCGCAGAAATTCGCGAGTCGCAGGGAGCGGCCCGCAAAGGCAAACTGGGCACGGCCGCCATGTTTGCCCAAATCCCGGTATTGAACAGCAGACAGCTAGTAGCCAGATGGAAGCAGGAAGTCCCGCCGCGTTTCTTCTCGGAACGCCAGGATGTTCCGGTTGAATCGCTCGACAAAGGAGTTTACGTAATTGAAGCTACAGATGGGACACTACGGGCTTATACGGTCTTAATCGTCAGTGAACTTGCCGTAGTGACCAAGAGCGCTCCCGGACAGATGCTGGCCTTCGCAGTCGACCGGCGAGCGGGTAATCCCATTCCCAACACCCAGATAAAAATCTGGGCAACGCGCAAAGAACAGGGTTCCGCCAAAACCGACGCGCAGGGACTCAGCTTGATCTCTCTTCCCAGCGACCATTTTGAAGATACGCGCATCATCGGCGTCCACGAGAAAGATGTCGCTATTGTTGCTCCTTATTACTTCAATATCAGCAGCAACCCCGACGAAGACTGGACCGGATATATCTACACCGACCGTCCGGTGTATCGCCCTGGGCACACCGTCCATTTCAAAGGCATTCTGCGCGCGCGCAATGGAGAGAAGTACCGAGTGCCCGCCGGCGAGATGGTACAGGTAAGTGTGGAAGACACAAACAGCAAGCAGGTCTTTCATTCGGATATGGCGATCTCTCAATTCGGCGGCATCCACGGCGACTTTACCCTGGGACAGGACGCCGCCCTTGGCTACTACTCCATTTCGGTCAACAGCAAGAGTGGCTCTCGTTATGGCATGAGCGGCGGCTTTAATGTTGAAGAGTATAAGAAGCCGGAATATGAGGTACGAGTCACTCCCGACAAGCCGCGCATTCTGGAGGGCGACCCCATTACTGCCACCATTGAAGCCAAGTATTATTTTGGCGAGCCGGTGGCCGGCGCCCAGGTCAAATATGTTGTCCATCGTGATACCTATTGGTCTTACCTGATGGCCGATGAACAAGAGGGTATGGGCGAAGGGGATGTTGGAACTGGTGAAGGCGAAGGCGGTGGCGAATACGATTATGGCGGAGAGCAACTGTCCGAACAGACCGCGAAGCTGGATGCCAACGGACGTTTGAAGATCAGCATTCCCACTACGCTCGCGGAGCACAAGCGCGATTTCCGCTATCGCATTGAGGCCCGAGTCACGGACGAGAGCCGCCGGGAAATCTCCGGGCACAATTCGGTCATAGCTACTTATGGCAGCTTCCAGATAGCTGTTGAGGCCGACAAATACATGTACCAGCAGGGCGAAACCATCAAGCTGACCGCTATGGCCAGGGACTATGACGGCAATCCAGTACAGACCTCGTTCCATGCTGAGCTGGTTCGCCCCAAGTATTACTACAAAAAAGAAGAAGAAGCCATTCTTGATTCGCGCGACGGACAGACCGGCACAGATGGCAACGGCACATTCCAGTTTGCCGCCAAGCAAGACCGCATGTTGGAGATAAGAATCAAGGCCAAAACCCCCGAAGGGAGAGAGATCGAAGGATCGACTTGGCTGTGGATCGCAGGCAGAGGAGAAGAAAGTTGGGGAGAGTCCAACAAGCAGATCCAGATTATTGCCGACAAGAAATCCTACAAAGTTGGCGACACCGCACACCTGTTGATCTTGACCAACGTACCTTCAGCACAGGTATTGGTCACCACCGAAGGTCGCACGATTCAAACGAAGCAAGTGGTAAAGGCGACGCGTCCCTCGGTCATGGTGTCGATTCCGATCGGTCCTGAAAACCAGCCGAACGTCTACGTCTCCGCAACCTTTGTGCACGACAACACACTCTACACCGGCAACAAGAATTTGAAGGTCCCGGCTGATCAGCAAAAACTGACTGTTTCGCTGACTCCCTCGCAGCCGCAGTTCAAACCCGGAGAAGCCGCCAAGTACAATATCACGGCCAAGGACGCCTCCGGCAAACCTGTAGCAGGCGAGTTCAGCCTGGGCATTGTGGATGAAGCCATCTATGCCGTGGAACCAGACCGCACCCCCGATATTCAACAGTTCTTTTACGGACAGGTGGGGAACCGAGTCGGCACTGAGTCTTCTCTCAGCTTCTACTTCACTGGAGAAGCAGGCAACAAACCCATGATTCTTGCAGGAGGAGGTGGCGGGGGAGATCGCACCCGTCTGGCCCAACTCAAACCTTCCGAGCCACTGGTGATGCCGAAGGTCCGCAAAGCATTTCCCGATACTGCCTTGTGGTTGGCCGAGGTTAAGACCGACCAGAACGGGAACGCCCAGGCGCAGTTGTCGTTCCCTGATTCACTTACCACCTGGCGCGCCACCATTCGTGGCGCAACCCTCGATACTAAAGTAGGCAGCGCCGTCGATCGGGTGATCGTCCGCAAGAATGTGATGGTCCGCCTGGCAGTGCCCCGCTTCTTCCGCCAGGGAGATGATGTGACGGTCTCCACCATCGTTCATAATTATCTGCCGAGCGACAAAAATGCTCAGGTCTCGCTGGAAACCAAAGGGCTTGACTTGCAGGATGCCGGGCCGCGTCAGGTCACGGTCGCCAGCAAAGGCGATCAGCGCCAGGACTGGCACGTCCACGCCCAGAATGTTCATGAGTCTGACCTGTTGGCCAAGGCGCTGACCAATGAAGAGTCGGATGCCTTGGAACTGGCGCTTCCGGTGATTCCGTTTGGCGTAAAGCTCTCCGATAGCAAAGCCGGAGCTATTACCAGCGCCTCCGGTCAGGAACAGGCTACAGTGAACCTGCCTGGCGATCCGGCAACCTCGGCGCCAAGCTTGAATGTGAGTGTAAGCCCTTCGATTGCCGGCAGCATCTTCGGTGCGCTGGACTACCTGACTTCTTACCCTTACGGCTGCACTGAACAAACCATGTCCGGATTCCTGCCCGACGTTGTGGTAGCCAAGGCAATGAAAGACCTGAACCTGCAATCTACCATCAACACGCCGGAGCTGGAAAAGAAGATCCGCGCCGGACTCGACCGCCTCTATGACTTCCAGCACGACGATGGTGGCTGGGGCTGGTGGAAGGAAGATGAAAGCCACGTCTTCATGACCGCCTATGTGGTCAGCGGACTGGCGCAGGCCAAGGCCGCCGGCTACGACATAAAAAGCGCGGCGCTTGAGAACAGCATCAAGTGGCTCAAGCAGCAGCTTGAAAAATACAAGCGCATGAAACCCGATCTCCGTGCCTATGTGGTTTATGCGCTGGCTTTGAATCAGGCATCGGATGCCAAGATGCTGAACGATGCCTACAATGGCCGTGGCGACATGACGGCCCAGGGTCTATCCATGCTGGGTCTGGCCTTGCTCACCAACAAAGACGAGCGTGCTCCGGAAGTTACAACCCTGCTGGAAAAACAGGCAATCGTAGACGATGCTGAGGTCCATTGGCGGTCTGAGTATGACTCTTTCCTCGAGTTCTACATTGACGACTCGGCGGAGGCCACCGCTTACGCTCTGCGCCTGCTGAGCCTCACGCATCCCGAAAGCCCCCTGCTTCCCAAGGCGGCCTTCTGGCTGGTGAATCATCGCGACGGAGGATATTTCTGGCTCAGCACCAAGCAGACCGCCATGGTGGTATTCGGATTGCTTGAATATATGAAGATCAGCCACGAACTGGACGCTGACTTTACCGCCGATGTCTACGTGAACGACAAACAGGTCTTGACCCGTCATTTCACCCGCGCCGATTCGCTGCGGAGCGAACTGCCGCACGTGCTGCTGCCGAGCGATCAGCTACACGCCGGCAATAACTCAATCCGTATTCAGAAATCTGGTAGTGGGCGGCTCTATTGGTCGGCCCGTGGAGAGTTCTACTCCACCGAGAAGAAGTACTTCCAAAACAACAAGCTTTCTCTGAACATCACCCGTGATTACTATCGGCTGGCGCCGCAACAGGAAAAAGAAAGGATTATTTACGATCTGCAGCCGCTCCAGGGAGACGTTCACTCCGGCGACGTGATTGCCGTGCACCTGAGCGTGAATGGCAGCCAGTGGAAATATCTTCTGATCGAAGACCCGATTCCGGCCGGGGCTGAGTTCGTCCAGCGTGACGACCTGTATGAACTCAAACAGAAAGCTCCCTGGTGGGGCTACTGGTTTACCCGCCGGGAATTCCACGATGACCATGCGTCGTTCTTCCAGACATATTTCGATGGCCACCAGGAATATGTCTACCTGCTGAAGATCATCAATCCTGGCAAGTTCCGCATCAGCCCCGCTTCCGTACAACCGATGTATCAACCCTCGGTCATCTCCACCACCGATGCCGCCACTATGGAGGTCAAACAATGACTGATACAACCATGAAAACGACGCGTTGGAACGCATGGCGGGAAGTCTTTGTGCCGTCTTTCGCAAACCGCCGCCTTTGGCTCGTGCAGTTCTTCGGAACCATCATCATTGCTCTGGGCATCGCCGGCTTTCTGCGCATGGACGATGCCTATGCATGGCAGGTGGGTTTCGGCTTCCTGCTGATAGCTGTGGTGGCGGTGGCGTGGCTGATGCTGGATGGCGGGACCCTCAATTACTACCTCGATCAACAACGAAACCAAACCAGCTTGCTCAAGCCGGCGATGGTCCGGGCATTGAAACATGGGCTGCCACTAGCGGTCCTGGCGGGTGTCGCCGGTTTGCTGGTCATGGCGGTCGGCAAACTCGATGATTACCATTACTCCTTCCCTGGCTACCTGCGCTCTGAATTTCCAGCATGGCTACGACGCCATGTCAGCGAGGCCCGCGTCCAGAATCTTTACGACTTGTTTGTCTTTTTCCTGCGCTGGATTGTCCTGTCGGCGCTTCTTCTCCCCTTCGCATCGTTAGTGGCTGACCGCGGGTTCCGTGGCTTTATCGCCCTCCGTACCTGGGCACGGATGCTCAAGAATCGGCTGGTTTGGGGAATTCTGGTACTGGGCTCGATCCTGGGAGTTGTCTGCCCCAGCGCGCTGATTATCTGGACACCAAAATCGACCCTCACCATGGAAACCATCAGCCTGGTGCTGCGACTGTTGGTCGCCTATCTCCTGGCACTCACCGCGTGGTTGATGGTCTGCTCCATGCTGTCCCAGGCACGCCTGAAGGCAGAGGCTCCTCCTGCTGAGGAACCCGCTGCCAAGAAAAAGTAGAATCATTTTGGCTTTTCACGGCTGTTGCGAGAACAATTGCAGCCATTGTTCTCGTGGCGCTAGCGGGTGAACGGCAACTTGAATGTTGGCTCTTACGTGCTCCTCGCGGCCCATTCCAACCAAAGCCGCCATCAATCCGGGAGCAGAACGCGCGAACTGGATTGCGGCCTCAGCATCGTTTTTCATTCCTAGTCGCTGGCCGATAAACTCTGGCAGATTGGATGCCAACTTTCCCTGGCTCAGAGTGGCGCTTCCGATCACCGCAATACCGGCGCGGGCAGCCAGTTCCAGCGTCGAAACCGCTGTCCCATGATCGACTTGGTTCTTGTGGGTAAACGCTTCCGGCATCGCTAAGCTAAAAGGAAGCTGGATAAAACGGAAATGGTGGCCTTCTCCTCCGGCTTCGCGCGCAACTTCGATCATCTCGCTCAAGTTGATGAAATCGCGCTGCTGAGAACTACTCCGGAACCCATTCCACGTGGCCATGCCGTAGAAACGTATTTTGTTTTGCTCCACCGCCTTCTCCAGCATCGAGAAAGCGCGGTGGACCCGGCTGCGGAATTCATTCCGTGAAACCTCTCCCAACTGCGACTCGGGATTATGCAGATAAAAGACATCGATCGTTTCCAGTTTGAGGTTCTTGCAGGAGCGCTCAATCTGGTCGGCGAGATAGGCGGGAGCCATGCAATGCATTCCGCCCGCAACTTCTGACGGATCGACGATACCGCTCTCTATGTATTCGCCTCTGAAATAGGAGCGTGGGTCGGCCGGGACTGTGCCATCAAAGGTGAGATATCCCGCTTTGGTGCATACTACGATCTCGTCACGTGAGATGCCGCGTGAGTTATCTGCGGAGGCAGCCATGGCTTGCAACGCAGCTCCAATGCAGCGCTCTGATCGCTGGTGACGGTAGTTAATGGCCGTATCCAACAAGTTGATGCCGGAGCCGAGTGCGGCAGTGATGGCCCGTTCGTAGCCGGAGTCTCCCGCCGCATCTGCTTCGCCAAGATAGGTTCCCAGACCTATCGACGAGATCCACAGTTGACACGCCCCTGGCACGTTTTGCGATTGCCGAAAATGTCCAGCATCGCTCAGCGAGCCAAAGCGCTCCCTATAACGCGTTGTTCCTTCCGCAGTGGCGAATCCTTCTAGCATCGACACTTAAAGCGGTTCCGCAGTTGCTATATATCTCAAGCATCGGTGAAAGAACGGCTCTTTAGAGCCGTGTTGGAGTACGAATACAAAGGGCTTTCAGAGCGTGTGTGAGAACCCAAAAATGATCTCTGTTGACCACAAAATATTGTGCTTAACCCAGATCAATGTCACAACATGTAATGCAAAAATCTAGTTCTCAGACGCTCTTCAGCCCTAGTTCTCTGAGACGTCTTAAGCTAACGATATTTGCCCCAAGCCATACCGGTGGTTACGGTCCCGGGTCGGGCCTGTAAGAGGGATTCGAACTACTGGGTTCAGCTTCGTCCGCAGCATGCCTGCCCTGTTGATCTTTGAGACTTTCGCAGCCACAGAATCGTCAGTTAGATCGTCTCGATATTCTTTTCAATGGGTTCAGAAGCTCTTGAATCTAAAGCATTAACTCTTCGCTCCAATCACTCGACCACCTGATATTGCACCAGAAGCCTGAACAAGTACGAGAGTACCAAAGAGTTTTTATGACCCCTTAATGCAGAATGCGCTCGAAAAATCATCGAAGAAACTTTGATATGTTGTGGTCGGCCTTGTCATTATCTATCTATCAAGGAGCATTGGGGAAGCAATCTGTAAACTGCGGCCGTAGTGCGGTCAAACAAATCCTGAAAACCCTCACAAAGATCGCGAGCAGCAGTTCTAGGCGATATCTCACCTTGCTTAGGACCTAATGGTCTTTGTCAAGGATGCGATCCCAGAAACGAAATGTCGCTTGCGACATTCATGAGTTTTGCCGGCCTCATACTACCCGCACCAGAAGCCCAATTAGCCGAGAGCTTTTGTAGTTGGTGTCCAAGAATCCGCTCAAACAGTTTTCAGTCGTCACGTTTTGGAGTTGAACTGCCTTCAGCCGCAATGATACATTGTGAGCCGGATTCAGACGCTGGTACTATGTCGGCTGCTTCAGAAGTCTAATATTTTGCCAAAAAGCCAGAACCAAAGTGTTTTGCAACATACGTACGGCCAGGATCACTACTTAACTTAAAAAGCAAAATGGATTTCCAAGATGTTTCGCGAACGGCAAGTTGACTGCCGGTAGAAAGAGTCAGTATCGTGATACTGCGAATCCTTGCTGGAAAGACGCACTCATTCCTGGCAGATTCCCATCATGTTTCCTGCTTGAGTCAGCCCCAGTTGAGCCATGTAACTATATAGCCAATCAAGGACAGATCAAATATAGGAGACATTTTGCACACTCTTGACAGACTACCAAAAGAGCTGAAGATTGCAATTCGGGAACGGGATCTCCGGCGCGCATCAGTTCTATTGCAGGATCTTCAACATTGCTCCATTCGGCAGCTGAGCGATGACGACAAAGCCATGCTGGCTGACTTTACGGCTCGTTGTATTGACTACGATCCGATTTGGCTCGACACCGCGGAGCGGAGAGTTGATTCTCTTAAGACCACAAATGCTCCGTTATCAGTCTGTGCGCATTTTTTCCTGGCCAAAGGGTTATTGCAATTTCACAGGGCAAAAATCGCACAGCACTACGAAATGGCAGCACTGCACTTTCAAGAGCTTCTGGCCCTTCCGACGTCCATGTGTCCTGCCATTGACGAGCGCGCTTACGGTTTGTATAGCTTGGCGCGTTCTTTATATAAAACAGGTGAACACCAACTTGCCCTACGCACAATCGCGACATTGCGCACCACTGATAAAAGTCCCAGTGAACTGGGTAATGCTCTCATTAACATGCTTGAGGGCTGGATTCAATTTCGATTGAATGATATCCAGTCTGCAAAAGACCTTTTCGGTGCAGCCCACGAAATATTTGCTAGTCATAAGGACTGGATCAATGTCGGTAACACCCTGTCCGCTCTCGGACGGATGGAGCGCCGCACCAATTTGGGAGCTTCTGCAAAATACTTAAAAGATTCTTTGAAAGCATTTGAGCTTGGTAAGGCAACCAATCACAGATACTACGGACGAGCCTGTCGCAATCTAGCGAGAACGCTCCGTCAGCAGGCCCTGGACGGTGACTCGTCAGACGAATCGTGGCAACGATCGTTGCTATTGCTTGATAAAGCAGTGGAAATCTGCAAACAATGCGGCAATCATCATGAGCGCGCTGACATTTATAACATTCGCGCTAGCCTCCTCTTGGACAAGGGAGATGACGATTCAAGGCGGCAAGCAGGAAAATATATCCGTGCTGCACAAAAGCTCCTGACAAATACTCAAGACGCAGTCTTGGTCGAAAACGTGATCCTTCGGTCTTTGAAAAGCCTAGGTACCCCTGACGTCGATGATCCCATCCGGGCAAAAACCATTCTCGAAACAAGAGAGCCTCTTGCCATGAAACTCAAGGATCAGGGGAACCTCAGGCTATGGGCCCGTTTCCGAGTGGCCCAAGCCAAAGTGCTCATGGAGGTACCCTGGTGCGATTATGAGGGAGCTGAACATTTGATTGCAGATGCCCTTGAAGCTGTCGGCGACAACCAAACCGACTACCTAGTACGCGAAATTCTGTCTTTATCCAGCGGATTAGATGAAAAGCGAAAGCGGGATGTAGTTTTCGGAATCACAGCGAACCGAGTGCGCGAAATCGGCCTCGACTCAGCTCTTGAGGAACTTGAGGCCTCAATATGGCGCCACTTTTGCGCGGCAAACAAGACTAATGTAGCGAAGACGAGACGAGACTTGCATATTGGCTTCAAACGGCAGCAACGTATTGAAAAGCATAAAAATAAATATCCTAATCTCCGGTCTCACCGCCAGTCGCAGTCAACGTCAATTGGTTAATCATTAACTTCCTGAGAGTATCAGCCATTCCATGATAGAGCTAACAGTGCTCCGTTTTGGGGAGAAGACTACTCTGGTTAATCGATGGTTAGATATTTATTGTGGAACTCTCAATGGGACAAGTCTTCCGGTGAGGATATGAGAGCTTTATGGCTTGCACGACGGATTTCCAAAACGGGAATTTTAGAAGAATTAGAGAATTAGCGAATTTTACCAATCAGGCGAAGCAGTCCGGCCAGAGCTATGGCTCGACCGAACTCGTCACGGAGAATTAAAATGCGCACCGAAATCCAGGTTTCACTTCAGGCATCCAGCAGAGTTTCCAATAGCTCCTGTCTCCGCAATCTATTGAAGGCGCGCTTCTTGTGCTACCCTTTAGTTCGTAGGCTGCCGGCTGGGACAGTGCTCTTCATACTGGGCACGATTTCGATTTTTATCGCACAAGGCGTCAGCGCTCAAAGTGTTGGTTCAGGCGTCTCTGTCACCATATCTGCCCCCACGGCCACAGGAGTAGCACTTTCATCGTCAGCCCAGGTTAAACTGGGGCGCTCGTCTACATGGGAAGACCACGAGAATTTGGTAATCATTGCCGTTGTGAATGAAGCAACTAAGGGCGCGGCTAACACTGGCCATCCGATGACGACCGCAGACTACTTATCCATCGCCAAACAGACGAAGAACTGGCTGGATCAACAAAAGGCCCTGGATGCGGTATTTCTCCCCAGAACTCAAGCGGGAAGGTTGCTTTTGGTCACCAACACGCTTTCTTCCATGGCAAACTCGAGTGCGACCCTCGACCCGATCTTGATTGCAGCTTTGGGGGGCGTCGAGAAGCTCAAAGTAAAGCGACTCAGGGGTCCAATTGATTCGCAGCGGCAAGATCTAGCTGACCTGACACTCTATGATCGGCAGATAAGCGGCACACAGTTCATAGTCGATCAGGTGCAAGAAGCTAATGACTTGGCTCACAATGATTCCGCATATGCTGCCGCAATCAATGACATTTTGAGAAACTGGCTCGGTTATGACACGACGAATTCCTATTCAGACATCAAGAACGCCAATCCCGACGCGCTTCCAAATCTCCCTGCAGCAAATAGCGACGGCTCTTTCACGATCATGCTGCAAGACTTAATGATTCAATACCAAACTAAGATTACTGAGCTTCAAGGTGATATCAACACCGATTTGACTATCCTGGAGTCCAAGCCGGCGATTTCATTTAGCCCGTCCGGCGAGACTACTATGCTGTATGCCAGGAGTGAGGCTGCCGATCCGAAAGATCCATTTCAAGACAACTTAGATAAAGCATCGGCGGCCGTCACAGCTACCTCCAAACTCATTCAGAAAATTGACCCCACCATTGCAAATGGCATTCAGACTGTGGGCAACGCGACCATTCAAATTGCATCCAACGTGCACAAGTTTGCGGCTATTACCAGCATCGGTACGTTATTTAGTGACGTGACTGCGGTCGGCGGTATTATCGGAGGAGTGCAAGCGATATTTGGCCTGTTTCACGGAGGTGGTCTTTCGGATGCAGTGCTGAAGCAGATCAAGGCGCTGAGTGCTCAGATTACCCGACTCCAACAAGACATGGATGCACGGTTTAACAAAGTCGATGCAGAGTTGAGGCAGATTCTGAGCGTTCTCAATCAAAACTTTGCCCAGATTGACTTTCAACTCGGTGTTTTGAATGGCGATGCGCATGCAATTCAAGCGAGTCTGCTCGACTTGCAAGCACAGACGAATCGCTTGGAGCAATATCTTTTTGCCTGGACTACGGCCCTGTCCAAGGAACAATTCATCCAGACCATGAATGGTTGCTTAGGGTTTAACGCGAACTTCGGCACTAACATGACATTCGAACAGTTCACAACCTGCGAGAATGCATTTTACTCTTGGGCGCACGATACATCTCTGAACGAACTTTGGGCTGGCCTCCGGCAACCAGATTTCAGCGACGGCAGCATCTATCCCACTCTGCATGACTTTCCGGTTTCCGTAGATATCAATTACTTGGCGCGATTTGCCGAACAGAATTTACAGTTACCGGCCTTATCAACTGTGAGAGTGGCAAACCCTAATGAGTGGATTTTGGGAGTGCGTTGCTACCTTCAATTGGCGAATGAGTGGCCACAATACGCCCAGAAGATCAATCCCTCAAGATGGGATGATCTGATCCAGATTGGCGCAAATACGCGTCAGGCGATGGAGAATGCAAACAGTACCAGGATCAAGGGCGTAGTCACGGCGAATCGTCCGCTCTTCAAGGGCTTAGAAGATAAATACATCGAAGACCTCAACGGCCTCAAAGGCACTTTTGAAGGTGTTAAGGATTCTTATGTTGCAGATCCAAAGAACGGAATCACCGATGAGGTGACAGGGATCACACTTAACATTGAGGTCGGCGGGGCGAACCAAGCCACCAACTGGCGTCCCAACATCGCGAGCATTCAGCGATGTGACGGCAGTGGCCCCCAATTGAGTACGCCTTCCAATTTACTGAATTCTGTGCCAGATATTTATGCCTTCTCCCAAGGCTACTTGAAATCTGGAAAAATGGACATGTGTATCGACTCAGCAAACTTCACTAGCGAACGAGTCACTTTTTCATTTCCTGCTCTCAATGTTTGTTCAAGAATTACTTTTCCTGTTCCACCAAACCCCAAGGGATTTGCGAACATTTGTGCTAGATTCAATTGCCTCCCTCATGTCCCCACTCCCAATGTTCTACCTATCGATCCGGCTCAATATTCATGTGTGCCCCGTTCTGTCAAAGCCGTCGCCCATTTATCTGCCAATTTGAAAATGACATTTCAAAGGACAGCAACTGCCCCTGCAGCGACAGTTGCAACAGCAACAGCAACTTCCAAGGGTGAAATTTTAGAAAGAAAAGTGGCTCGTTGTGTTCCAGATAGTAATATTGGCTGCGACTACATTTTGGCTGCGACTGACGCAGATATCAATGCTGCCCTCGCTGACAATTGGGATGGAGATCTGAAACCAACATTGAACGGTTTCCAAGCTATTGTCCAGCCTCAACCCCAGCTCTTCAGTAGCGTTGCGGCAGAGATCGATGATCGCTTATGGCAGCACCAGCGGCAAATTTACGCCAAGATTGCCGATTCATTTGGAGTCATAGGCCCCGTACAAAGTGCTGGCCAGCGACTCACTGGCGACGCGCTGTTGCTGCCAGCCTATTTAAGCTTTGGTTTGCCCAGCTCGGTTCATACCGATCCGCTAAGCAGTCTTACTTATGGCGATCAGAGTATTCTGGATGCCGCTGCCTTCCAAGCAGATTTCACGCAATTCAGCAAGTCCGATATTCCCGTCACTACGGATAACAAGATTACGGCCGAGGTATCTAAGGCGAGTGAGCGAATCAGCGCTTGGTCATCGGCAGTCGGCGACGCTCTCAATCGGATTGAACAAAATCGAGTTTCTGAATCCCCGCTATCCCTGGACGAAGCACTTGAAAATTTGCAAGCTCATCAAACATTAGAGGTTGCCGGAGCTATTTCACCATGCGATTATCAGATCTCTCCCACGGCCGCGGCAGTCACACCTGGGGCAGGAAGTGGCACAGTCACAATTCAAGTATTCGATAACTGCAGATGGATAGCGAGCACCCAAGCGCCCTGGCTAAGTGCCAATGCCTCTGGCACGGGCAACGGATTGTTGAGCTATGTAGTTGCAGCGAATTCAAGTTCTGCGCCGCGCGAAGGAATTGTCATAATTGGAAGCGAGACTATCAAAATAACGCAAGCAGGAAACACGGGTTCATTTGCAAACCCAGTACCAATGCTAAGTGTACTATCTCCGGATAGCGCAAGCGCAGGTAGGAGTTCCTTCAATCTGGCGGTCAACGGCTCGGGGTTCGTCCCAGGCGCCATAGTGCAATGGAACGGAAACAACCTGAACACCATCTTTGTAGCTGGCAACCAACTCCTGGCGGCTGTATCGGCTAGCGATGTTCTGGTTGTTGGGACTGCGACGATAAGAGTACTGAACCCGACGCCAGGTGGTGGGCAATCCGCTGGTCTGACGTTTACTGTAAAGAGTCAACTTGAGCGCCTGTTAGTCACCAACCAAGGCACTGGAAATGGAACGGTGACCAGCGATAAAGGATCGATTAACTGCGGACTTGTCTGTTCCGCAAACTTTAATGCTGGAACAACGGTAACACTGACGGCGACCCCGACGCCCGGCTCCACCTTTGATGGATGGAGCGGGGGTTGTTCTGGCACACAATCATGTTCACTCACCATGAATTCCTCGCAAACGGTATTTGCAACCTTCACTGAAACTCAGACCCTTGGCCTCCGCTTCGTGCCCGTCAATCCGTGCCGTATTGCCGATACACGGAATCCGAACGGCCCATTTGGCGGGCCATTCGTGAGCGGAAACACCACGAGAGGATTTGCGATTCCGAGCAGCGCTTGCAATATTCCGTCTACAGCACAGGCCTACTCGGTCAATGTCACGGTTGTTCCTCACAGCGCGCCCCTCGGGTTTCTGACAGTGTTCCCATGTGGGCAGACCCAGCCTTTTGTATCAACACTGAACTCGATCGATGGGCGTGTTAAGGCCGCTGCGGCCATCGTGCCGGCGGGCATCGACGGAGGTGTTTGTTTCTTCGCGACCAATGACACTGAGTTGGTCCTCGACATCAACGGCTATTTTGACCCGGCTACGAATGCTTCTGCTCTAGCCTTCTATCCGATGACACCTTGTCGTCTTGTTGATACTCGTGGGGCAGCCGGAACACTGGGGAGCCCCTCTCTGGTTGGTGGCGGCGCGGCCCGGACATTCCCATTTCTTGCAAGTTCCTGCAACGTACCCGCGGTCGCGAGAGCCTATTCCTTGAATCTAACCTCCGTACCCAAGGGTCCGTTGGGCTTTCTGGCCGCGTGGCCAGCGGGACAAACACAACCCCTGGTCTCAACACTGAATGCACCGACAGGCGTGGTTACAGCCAATGCTGCAATTGTGCCCGCAGGTACCAACGGCGATATCTCGGTTTTTGTTACCAACGACTCGGACTTGGTCATCGACATCAACGGATATTTCGCACCGCCGGGCGCAGGCGGTCTATCATTCTTTCCTTTGACGCCATGTCGCGTTGTGGACACTCGAAATCCCCCAGGTTCTCAGCCGTTCATTGGAGAGTTGAGTGTAAACGTTGCCGCAAGCAACTGCGGCGCCCTGGGAGTCGCCCAATCGTATATGCTGAACACTACAGTCGTCCCTGCGGGTTCGCTTGGCTTCCTGACAATGTGGCCGCAGGGCGCAATTCAGCCATTGGTTTCTACACTGAATGCCCTGGATGGTTCCGTCACGTCGAATATGGCAATCGTCTTTACAACTAATGGTTCTGTTAGTGCGTTTGCACTGAACCCAACACACCTGGTCATAGATATCTCTGGATATTTCGCACCCTGAGCCCTTAAACGAGAAGTCCTTAAACAGTCTTGGTATCGGCTCGTGGTACCGGCATCGCGGAGTGGCACATCGTGCCGTGTCGGTGCTTGAGAAAAGTGTTCAAGGCATATATTGATTGTGGTGAAAGGGTTTGCGAAATGGCTTGCGCTAGATTCTGGGGCGTGCTGCCGCCGAATCTTGGGATCGCATTCACTGCCTAGTTCAATGAACAGCGAATGTGGAGTGAACCCCTAAAGTGAGGAAGGGTACCAGCATGAGTTTTTGCAGGCATGCCGATCTATCTCCCGATGGTCACTCAACCCGAAGGGAGAGAAAGCCGAAACTACCCCATACGGTTGTTCCCGCTTGTGTGACACATCAGTGTGATGAGTCGGACCGAGTATTCCTGGCGAGTTGCTCTCCAGCAGTGCTCGCTTCCGCTTCCTCGGCTCAATCAGTATGGCAAAACCAAGGACTGGATCCAAGGAGTTTACAGAGATGGGGACAAAGTTATTGACACAGCCGGCAGCCTCATAGAAGGCAAAATGAGGCTGCGAAAGCTGATTTCAACCAAGTTCCACGATTTTCAATGAATGTCACGCAACAGATTCAATATAAATCAGTTAGCAACAGTCGATTTCAATAGGATTCCATAAGCACCAAAACATGGTTCGGAACCAGGGGTCGGAGAGGTTCAAATCCTCTCTCCCACAGACCGGGCCGCAATCATCACTGCTAGCGACGACCATACGGCATGCGTGTGGAACACCACCAGCGACCAACTGCTCGCGACTTTGCCATGGCCATACGGTGCCATTAAGACACAAACACGCGGCTGATCAGCCCGTTGGATGTCCCCGCTTCGGTACTGATGAGATACACGTCCCGGTTCATTTCAGGTATGATCGTGCCGAATGGAAGCCGGGCGCTGGTTCGCAATGCTGCAAGTTCTTTGTCTGTCGAGAGTTCAAAGGACGATCAGCCAGTCGTGGCTATCCCGATAGTCGTCGACATAGAGCATGTTCCGATCCGGGACCACCGCGGGAAACGCGCTCGCCTTGTACGAATTGCGCTCACAAGGCGGCTGAACCTGGCCCTCCGCAGTCACCTTGTGGGCTGACATGAGACTGTTCAGCGGATCGTAGTAAAACACGATCTGGCTTTCGTACGTATCGCCCGCGACCATGAAGAAGTTATAGGCGCGCCTCTGTATGTTGAAGGCGGGCGCACCGCGCAGCGGATGGCGCGAACCAAGATCCTCAAATCGCGAAAGAATGACATGGCTGTCCTCCTTCGGAGGGAATGTAAACTTTATTTGAACCCTTCTGGTCTCTTGGGCATCATGTAGGGATAGTATAAAGGACAGGCCATGCCCTCTCTGGAAACTCTTTCCATATACGTTGAAAGGCCTTGAAGATTCATGAGTACCCTGTCTGCAATCAGGCAAGAAACGCACACCGACCGTTACGAGGCGCTGCTTCGCATGGCCAAGGCCATGGCTATTTGTTGCGACTGCGATAGCGCCGCCGAAGTCCTTACGAAGCAGTTGAACGAAGTGGCGGCCTCCGATTACATGCACCTTGTGACTTTTGAGAGCACCACCCAGGTGGTCTCGTGGGAAGTGCTTCACGCCAACGGCAGAACTCTGGATGTCTCTGACCGGGATGGGTTCCTGCGTGATGCACCCACCAACTGGGCACATCAATCGCAACAGGTCCTGGTTACAGCGGACTGGCGGCGCGAAACGGGCTTCCCGGCATACAGAGAATTTCTCCAACAACTCGGTATTGTTTCCACCTGCTCGCTTCCATTGGCCAGAGGAGAGCGCCGGCTGGGGGTGCTCAGCCTCGGCAGCGCAAGTCCCCACGCTTACTCCGAAGACGAGGTCCGCTTTCTGCGTTTGGTTGCCGACCAGATCGCACTGGTTCTGGACGCTGCCGTAAATTTTTATGCGTCCGAGCGTTTGCAGGACCGCCTGAAATTGATTCTTGAACTGACGAACCAGGTCGTCTCAAACCTGGAACTTCGTGATCTCTTGCACTCCATTTCTGCCAGCGTCCGCCGCGTCATGGGCTGCCATGCTGCGGCTGTTATGTTGCCTGATGAAGACGGCAAGCATTTAGTGGTTCATGCGCTGGACTTTCCCGACAGCCGGGGGGTCTTTACCGAAGGCGCTCTGATTCCCATCGACGGGTCGATGCCTGGCGATTCCTTCAAAACGGGCAAGCCCATCGTTATTAATCGGCTGGATCCGGAGATCGTTCCGGAGGAAATGTATCGAAAAGGCAAAGACGAAGGGCTGAATTCGTTCTGCGATCTGCCGCTGATTAGCCGGAAACGCTTGCTCGGAGTTTTAGCTGTGGCGCGGCATGAGGAGAACACCTTCGATGAGGATCAGGTGAATTTCCTGGCGCAGGTTGCAAATCAAGTAGCCATCGCAATTGAAAATGCGATTGTCTACGGTGAGGTCACAGAGCTCAGGGACAAACTGGCCCAGGAGAAGTTGTACCTGGAAGAGGAACTGCGCGGCGAGATGGATTTCGAAGGAATCGTGGGCCAAAGTTCAGGCCTTCGGCATGTTCTCAGCCTCGTGGAAACGGTAGCCCCCAGCGATTCGACCGTACTGCTTCTGGGAGAAACCGGCACCGGCAAGGAGCTGATCGCGCGCGCCATTCATGACCGCAGCCGGCGCAAGCATCGCACCCTGGTCAAGCTCAATTGCGCCGCCATTCCCACCGGGCTGCTGGAGAGCGAGCTCTTCGGCCATGAGCGGGGCGCATTCACGGGGGCCATTTCACAGAAGGTCGGACGGCTCGAGCTTGCGGACCAAGGCACGCTCTTTCTGGATGAGGTAGGCGACATCCCTCTTGATATACAACCGAAATTGCTCCGTGCCCTGCAGGAGCGCGAGTTTGAGCGCCTGGGCAGCATTCGCACGCAGAAAGTGGACGTGCGGCTGGTCGCCGCAACCAACCGGAACCTTGAGGGAATGATTGGCAGTCGCGAGTTCAGGAGCGATCTGTACTACCGTCTGAATGTCTTCCCGATTCGCATTCCTCCCTTGCGCGAGCGGCCCGAAGATATTCCATTGCTGGTGCGCTATTTTACTCAGAAGTACGCGCGCCGGATGGAGAAGCAGATCGAATCTATACCGGCAGCCGCTATGAAAAAGCTCTCGAGCTGGCGCTGGCCGGGAAACATTCGCGAGTTGGAGAACTTCATCGAGCGCTCTGTCATTCTTACCCACGGCCCAGCATTGCAGGTCCCGGTTGGGGAACTAACGAACAACACCAATGGATCACCCGCTGCTACCTCTTCTGGCCCGAGCGACTCCAGCGAACGGGAAAAAATTCTGCGCATCCTCAAAGAGACGAAAGGACGCGTAGCTGGCGCAGATGGCGCCGCGGCTCGCATGGGAATCAAGCGCACCACCCTCATCTCGCGCATGAAGAAGCTGGGCATTCAGCCTCGGGCGCTCTCATAGACCACCAAGTGAAGCGTCAACGTTGATCCCAGTGGCGAACCGTGCCCCACGATTGTTTTAAAAAAGCTTCTATAGCCCAATAAAAACTGCCTGCACTGTCGATTTCCCTCATCCTCGCTCGACGTACTAGTGAAGCGAAAGCAAATGGAGTGCCCCATTCGTCATTCTTGACATTTGTCGAAACCGGTCTTCGACATTTTCGACACTGCATCTGACGCTTCACGCGCTTTCTGATTGAAAATGCAATCCTTTACGGCTTGGCATTGTTTTGGCAGGGGCCGTGCATGAGTCAGTGATGGGAACGATATGTTCAGAATTTCCACCATTGACACGCAGCGCGAGCGGAGGCTGGTCGTAGAAGGAACATTGGTACAGCCTTGGGTTGCTGAGCTGCGCAGAACCTGGGGTGATGCCGGAGCCTCGCTTGACGGCCGCAAGCTGGTCATCGACTTGAGCAATGCAACCATGATTGACGCCGAAGGGGAAGCAGCGATCTCCGATTTGATGAAAGAGGGTGCAAAGTTTCGTTGCAGCGACGTGTTTACCAAACATGTGCTGAAACAGCTTGCCCATAGGTGCCACACCAGCTTGCGCAACATTTTGAATCGGCCTGCTTCCAACGGCGGGCTGTGCTCAGAGAAGGAGGAGCAATGACCACAGAGACGCGTTTGACGAAGAGCAAGCCCATGGCAAAAGTCCAGGACCAAGCTGCTTTGTACGCGACCAGCGGCGATTTCTGCCGGATTTTCAAGGAAGACATGAAGAGTCTTTATCTGTTGTCGCTCGTGCTTACGGCAGATCAGGAAAAGGCTGAGCAATGCTTTGTTTCTGCTCTGGATGATTGCGCCGCAGCCAGTCAGGTCTTCAAAGAAAGGGCACAGTCCTGGGCCCGGCGTGCCATCATCAAGAATGCCATCCGGCTGATCGCGCCTGGGCCGCCGGAAGCCAACCCGGTGTCGATTACGACTGCTGCAAAAGGTTCCAGCGGTCCCGTGGGGATGGAACTGCAAGCGCAGATCTCCTCGCTTCTTGGTCTCCAGCCCTTCGAGCGCTTCGCCCTCGTCATGTCGGTTCTCGAAGGCTATTCCGAGCGCGAATGCACTCTGCTCCTGGGCTGTACGCGAGCGAGCCTGATTAGTGCGCGCAGTGGAGCTTTGCAGCAGATCGCTCGTGATGACCAACAGCCAGGTATCCACTTGAAACCCGGGCCGCTGCATAGCAACAGCAATTCCGATTTTGGACTGGAGAGTCCTGCACGCTTGGAATGCGGTTTTGGTTTTGCTAAAGGCTAAGTACTAAATACTGCCCTTGTGAATTTAACCATAAACAATACAGAGAATGAGGCTGTCGATGCATACAAAAGAACGCACTTATTTGACTCTTAGTCATAAACATCTTGGGCTTTTTGCCGTATTGCTGGCGGTGGTCTCGCTCGCGGCATGCAACAGAAATAACGTCCAAGCTGCGGGCCCCTCAGGACCGCCGGCGCCACTGGTAACGGTGGTACAAGCCAGTGCCCAGGACGTACCCAGATATCTGGATGAGATAGGCAAGAACACCGCCTATGAATCCGTAAACGTAACTCCACAAGCTGGTGGACGCATCGTCGAGCGGCATTTTCAAGATGGCGAGAACCTCCGAAAAGGACAACTGCTGTTCGTGATCGATCCGCGCCCTTATAAGGCGCAACTGGATTCCGCCCAAGCCACGCTGGCCCAAACCAAGGCGGCGCTGGACTTGGCAAAAATTCAATTCTCGCGCGACGAGGAAATCATTAACACCCGCGCGATTTCCAAGCAGGACTACGACACCAAAAAGAATGCCGTCGATGTTGGCCAGGCGCAGGTGGAAGCTGCTCAAGCGGCGCTCGAAACCGCTAAGCTGAATCTCGAGTATTGCTACATTCACTCTCCAATCGATGGCCGGGCCGGAGCGCGCCTGGTTGATGTTGGAAATGTGGTGCAAGCGAACAGTAGTTCCTTGCTCTCCATTCAGCGGCTGGATCCCATCTACGCCAACTTCACCATAACTGAACGCGATCTGCCCGCAGTACAGAAGGAGATGGCCCAAGGTTTAAAGGCGCTGGTGCGGCTCCCCTCCGATCAGGAAAGCAACGCCAGAGTCGGACGAATCGAATTCCTCGATAACGCAGTGCAGAGCGGCACTGGCACGGTCAACCTCCGCGCCACCGTGAGTAACCCCGACCGCCATTTCTGGCCTGGCCAGTTCGTAAACGTCAAGCTTGTCTTGGCAACGGAGAAAAGAGCCGTGCTTATTCCTAACCAGGCCACGCAGATCAGTCAGCAGGGATCATTTGTCTATGTGGTGAAACCGGACAACACTGCCGAGTTTCGTCCGGTCAAGCTGGGCCAGCGTCAGGGCCAGGACGTTGTCGTGACGGAAGGGCTCGCGGCCAGCGAGCGCGTAGTGCTGGCAGGCCAGTTGCTAGTTCGGCCGGGCGGCAAGGTCCGTGTCGCTCCGGATGCTCCAGCGCCCACCAATGCGGGAAACAAGGCAACCACGCAAGACAGGGGGCAGTCATGAATTTCTCTGAGCCATTCATTCGTCGTCCTGTAATGACTGTGGCCTTAACGGTGTCGGTCATCCTGTTCGGAGTGCTGGCTTACTTTCGCTTGCCGGTAAGCGACCTGCCGGCCATCGATTATCCGGTGATCCAGGTGCAAGTGAATTATCCGGGCGCAACGCCGGACACCATGGCGAACAATATCGCTACGCCGTTGGAGCGCCAGTTCATGCAGATTCCCGGCCTGGAATTGGTCACCTCCAACAACCTGCAAGGCCATTCCAGCTTTGTGTTGCAGTTTGATCTTTCCAAGAGCCTGGATGGCGCAGCTACAGACGTTCAGGCGGCCATTACGCGCGCGCAAGGGCAGCTTCCGGTGGATCTGCCCAGCCCGCCCACCTTTACGAAGACGAATCCCAACGACCAGCCGATCATGTATCTCCCTCTGGTGAGTGACACAGCTACTGAGGGCCAATTGTACGACTATGCCAACACCCAGGTTGGCCAGCGCCTCAGTATCCTGCCGGGCGTGAGCCAGGTGGCGGTATTCGGCGCGCGGTCGGCAGTGCGCATCAAGGCTGATCCATCTGCCATGGCGGTGCGTAACACTACCCTGGATGACCTGACCACAGCCATCAAGAATGGCACCAACTACACCGGAGCCGGACAATTCGATGGACCTAACCGCACCTACTTGCTCCAACCGCAAGGTCAACTGAACACTGCGGATGAGTACAACCAGCTTATTGTGGGGCAAACCAACGGCGCGCCGGTTTATTTGAAGGACGTTGCCACAGCTACGCAAGGCGTGCAGGACGAGCGAATCGACATGCGCTTCTGGGTCCGCGGCCATCCTGAACCCCACGCCACGGTAGTCGTAGCAGTCTTTCGCCGCGCGGGAGTGAATGCCGTTCAGGTTGCACAATCGATTCGAGAGCTGCTTCCGAGTATTCAGTTGCAGTTGCCCAGCTCCGTTCTGCTGGTTCCGGCCTACGACCGTTCGCAGTCCATTGTGACCAGCATCAAGGATGTGCAGTTTACGCTCTACATCGCGTTCGCGCTGGTGGTGATGGTGATCTTCATCTTCCTTGGCCGGGCCACAGACACGCTGATTCCGGCGGTTGCTTTGCCCCTCTCCCTGCTGCTGACTTTTATAGCCATGAGTGTGCTGGGCTACAGCCTCGATAACCTTTCATTGATGGCGATCACACTCGCCATCGGCTTTCTGGTGGACGATGCCATTGTGTTTTTGGAGAACACCGTCCGCCTGATGGAGAAAGGCCAAAGCGCGCTGGAAGCCTCGCTGAATTCTGCCAAAGAGATAAGCTTCACCATCCTGGCCATGACTCTGTCGCTCGCGGCCGTGTTCATTCCCCTGGTCTTTATGAGCGGGCTGATGGGGCGCATCTTTCGCGAGTTCTCCATCACCATTGTGATTTCGATTATCGCCAGCGGTCTGGTTTCACTGACTCTCACCCCTCTGATGACCTCCAGGCTTCTGCGCGATCGCGGCGAAGGCTCCAAAAAGACCTGGATGGAGCGCGCGTTTGGGGCAGTCGAGCGTCGCGTGCTTGATCTTTATGGACGGTCCCTGTGGTTCTTCCTCCGCCATCGCTGGATCTCGGTCGTGACGTGGGTGATCTGCTTGTTTGGAACCGGATATCTCTTTTATAAGGTTCCCAAATCTTTCCTGCCTGTGGGCGATAGCTCGTTCATACGCGGCGTGCTGGTGGCGCAGGAGGGATCATCCCCGGACCAGATGCATGCCTTTCAGACTGAGGCAGAGAAAATCATGCGCGCCAACCCGGCCGTCCGCAGCACCTTTACCATGAGTGGTAATAGCGTGTTCCTGCTTCCGAACCAGGCGATGCTGGTCGCCTTCCTGAAGGACCCGTCAGAGCGCGCGCCCATCGAGCCGGTGGCGGGACAGTTGATGGGCGGGGTCAGCGGCGGGATTCCCGGCGCTCTGGCCTTTATGCAACCCAACCCGGCGCTGGAAATCAGTACCGGCGCGACTGCCACCGTGCAGGGACAATTTTCTTACGCTCTTTCCGGCATCGACGCCAATGAGGTCTACGCGACGGCGGCCAAGCTGACTGCGAAGATGTACCAGTATCCCGGATTTCTGTTTGTGAACTCCGATCTTTTCAATCACACTCCCAACCTGCAGATTGACATTCTGCGCGAACAAGCCAAGCTCTATGGAGTCTCAGAGGGCCGCATTCTCAACCTGCTCCACAACGCCTATTCCGAGAATTACAGCTATCTGATCAAGCGGCCTACAGACCAGTATCAGGTCATCCTGGAGGTTGCAGACAAGCAGCGCTCCGATCCGCAGGACCTGAGCAAGCTGTACATCAAGAGTGACGATGGCCAGCGCATGGTGCCGCTCAGTGCCCTTACAAGCTGGCACACAGTGATTGGACCGCAGGCCGTCAACCATATCAATCAATTCGCGAGCGTGACCCTGTTCTTCAACTTGAAGCCTGGTTACGCCATTGGCCCAGCGACCCAATTCGTGGAGGAGGCTGCCAAAGAAATCCTTCCACCAGGCGTGCAAGGAGGGCTGCAAGGCCAGGCGCTCACTTTTCGCGATACCGTTTCGGATCTTGCCGTGCTGATGCTGGTGGCGGTATTCGTGATGTATGTGATTCTCGCCATCTTGTACGAGAGCTATCTGCACCCCATCACCGTGCTCTCGTCGCTGCCGGTGGCCCTGGTCGGCGGATTGTTGACGCTTTGGCTCTTCGGCGCTGAAGCTTCGCTTTACGCCTACATCGGAATGTTCATGCTGATGGGCATCGTGAAGAAGAACGGAATCATGATTGTGGACTTTGCCGAGCAGCGAGTGCGGCAGGGGGTTCCCGGCGATGAGGCCATTCATGACGCCAGCATGCAGCGTTTTCGCCCGATCATCATGACCACCATGGCTGCCCTGCTGGGAGCGCTCCCCATCGCGCTCGGCTACGGCGCCGATGGCGCTTCACGCCGGCCGCTGGGCTTGGTCGTGATCGGAGGCCTGATCGTCTCGCAGTTCGTGACGCTCTTTGTCACCCCGGCCATATACCTCTACCTTGAAGAATTTCAGGAGAAGGTGCTCAATCGCTTCTCCTTCTTCCGTTCCGATCGCTTCGCGATACCAGCAGTGCAGCGGGCGTTTGGGATGCAGGAAGTGAATGGAGATTAATGTCATGCTTCAACATATTCGTCATCATCGCACCGAAATATTCTTACTGCTCCTTCTTGCGTTGTCCGTGGTCCTGACGGGATGCGCCGTCGGCCCAAACTATAAAAGGCCGGCGGCGAATGTCCCGGATGCTTTCCGGCAACCGGTCGAAGCAGATACAGTCAACCAGCCATCTCAAAACCCGGCAACTTCCTTGGGTGATGAGAAATGGTGGGAGGTGTTCCAGGACAGAGAACTTCAAGGCCTCATCCGCACTGCCCTGAAAAACAACTACGACGTGCGCATTGCCGCCGCGCGAGTATTGGAAGCACAGGCCCAACTAGGAATCACGCGCGCTGATCAGCTTCCTTCGGTCGGCGCCGGCGGCGCCATCACCAGCAATCGATCCGCAAAGAACGGGCCGATTCCATCCTTTCAAACTACCTTAGGGCAGGTGAACGCCTCGGCAATCTGGAACCTTGATTTCTGGGGAAGATATCGCCGGGCAACCGAGGCCTCCCGGGCGGGCCTGGTGGCCAGTGAGTGGGCACAAAAAGAAGTGATGTCCACCTTGGTAGCCAGCGTCGCCACCGACTACTTTCTGCTGCGTCAACTGGATCTCCAACTCGAAATCTCCAAACGCACGCTGAGCTCCCGCCGGGACTCGTTGCAGTTGACCAAGACGCTGGAGCAGCATGGCATCAACTCACTGCTCGATGTGCGTCAGTCGGAACAACTCGTTTACACGGCGGCTGCTGAAATTCCTGACCTGCAGCGCCAGATCAGCCAGGAGGAAAACGCCATCAGCATCCTCTTGGGGAACAATCCCGGAGACATCCCTAGAGGTCTGAAACTTACTGAACAGCCTCATGCCCCTGAAGTGCCTGTTGGGCTGCCGTCCACACTTCTGGAACGGAGGCCCGACATCCTGCAGGCCGAGCAAAACCTGGTGGCTGCTAACGCTCAGATAGGCGTAGCCAGATCAGCATATTTTCCCCAAATCTCGTTGACTGGAACTGCCGGCTATGCCAGTTCATCGTTGGCAAATCTTGTTTCCGGTCCCGCGATCTGGACTCTCGCCGGCTCCGTCGCTCAGCCCATATTCCAGGGAGGAAGACTCAAATCCGGCGTTCGCCTGGCGGAGGCGCGGCGCCAGGAGTTGCTGCTAAGCTATCAACAGACCATTCAGAGTGCGTTTCGCGATGTTTCCAACGCGCTGATTGCCTATCGCAAAAACCGGGAGTTCAGGGTCGAGCAGCAACATTTGGCGGAAGCAGCCGGGGATGCAGCACGGCTTTCAGAGGTGCGCTTTAAGGTTGGAACCACAGACTACCTGGAAGTGCTTACCAATAATACCAACTATTTCTCAGCGGAATTAACCCTGGCTCAAGCGCAGGGCAATGAACTCATAGCCTTGGTCCAGCTCTATCAAGCTCTGGGCGGTGGTTGGCAACAATGACGGTTGAAATTCCGTCGCTCAGTGCTTTATTAGCGATTGCAAAGCTCTTTCTGACTCAAAATGTCCTTACAGTATCCTTGGGGTATCTGCAGGGGGTGGGAGTATTAAGTCGGGTAGTAATGAATTAGTAATTTTTAGTTGAAAACTTCTAATCTGCGGGCAGCTCTGGTCTTTTATCATGCTTTTGAACGGAGATGGAGCTAGTGAAATAAAGACCACGAAAGTTAGAGTCATCGCGGATGACACAGATTGTCGAATAGATCCTTCTCTACCGCTCAGGATTTCGCCTGCGGGCTCCCGCTCCGCTCACGCCCGCAAAGCGGCTCAAGTTTAAGTCATCGCGGATGACGTTAGGTTCTCTACCCCTCCATTGTAAAAGTATTCCTCCCCGGAAGCGGAGAAAAATTCACCCCCAAATTCTCCTCTGTCTGCGTATATCTGCACAAATCAGCGGCATACTTTTGGTTGCGGCTCTGCTGCCTTGTGTCCTTTGCGGTAAAGCTTCAAATATCTTTGGCTAGGTCACGATGCCGTCATCCTCGCTGCTTCTTCTCGTTGTTTGCGCGCCAATCCTTCTCGTCCGTCGTAGCGGAGAAATGCCGGTAATGCCATGGCCAGCAGCCCTGTTCCCACAACGCAGAGAATTCCACCTGAGACTACCGATGTGCGAATGCTGAATAGGCTGGCAACCACGCCGGCTTCCGCGTTGCCGAGCAGCGGGCCGGTGGTATAGCTGACCATCTCGATGCCTGCGAGTCGTCCGCGGAGATGGTCGGGGACCGTCTGGTTCCAGATGGTCATACGAAACAATCCGCTCACCATGTCCGCCGCGCCGGCGAGAGCCAGGCAGAACAACGCCAGCCATAAGCGGTCCGCGAAGCCGAAAGCGACGATGGCGACCCCCCACAGACCCGCCGCGATCGTCACTGCGAGACCATGGAGATTGACACGCGCTGTCCAGCCGGAAACGAGTGTTACCAATAACGCACCCACGGAGGGAGCGGCATAGAGGAAACCAACCGAGGCGCCGCCGAACCGGGTGGCGATGGCTGGAAACAATGCCATGGGCATCCCAAAAAACATTGCGTTGATGTCAATGAGATAGGTCCCCATCAGTTCAGGCCGGCCCCGGGCATAGCGCAGTCCTTCGGCAATGGAGCGCAAGCTGGGGCGGTCGGCCCCAACCGGAGGAGGCGTAGCACGCATCATCCACAACGCCAGAAGCGAGACCGCGAATGTGGCGAAATCGATGAAGTACGCGAGCGCCGCTCCCGCAGTGGCTGCAAAGATGCCTCCCAGCGCTGGTCCCAGAATGCCCCCGATCGTACTGCCTGCTGATCTCAATGCCGAAGCAGCCGGCATGAGTTCCGGAGGCAAAAGTTTCGGTGTCAAGGCTTCGAGGGAAGGTCGCTTAAGCGCGTTGATCCCGGAAAGCGCAGTGGCACATACGAACAGTATCCATGCCCGTGGGTGGGGCAGCAGAGAGTTGAGCACGAGGGTTGCGCTGCCCAGGGCCATAAGCATTTCGGCGATCAGCACCATCCGGCGACGGTCAGCGTAATCCGCCAGCGCACCGCCGATGAAAGCCATGGTAATAATTGGGACGAACTCGGCCGCCCCCAGAAGTCCAACCGCCAGAGACGACTTGGTGAGCTGATACATCTGCCACGGCAGCACCACAAAGCTCATCATCGAACCGAAGAAAGAGATCGTTTGGCTGATGAACAGGAGACGGTAGTCCCGCGAGATTTTCAGGGGCGTTAGATCAATGGAGAGCGCGCTGGCAGCCCCGCGCTGCTCGTCTCCGGAAAGTTCCGGTACAGGATGAGGCGTCAGGTGCGCAGGGGGATGGGTTGGCTGATTGTCCACATTGGAAACTATAGCTTAGGGCAGGCAGTCCAAAAAATGTTGTATAGCTTGTTTCTCCATTTGCGAATTGCTATTTGCCATTGGCTGCCTTATCAGCGGTAAGGTTTTGATCTTTCCTTTGCGCCCATTGCGTCCTTAGCGGTGCGATGGGGTTGGTTACTACAGCGTGTTTCAAAAATGCTGTTCAGAATTCTTTTGGTGGAAGAGCAGGCCTTTAGGCCTGCGTTACTGGCCCTAAAACGACTAGGGCTTTTAGCCCTTGTGACGAAATGCCTATTTTTGAAACACGCTCTAGTGGCCGAGAAACTTCTCGATCGATTGAAGCGCCAGGTCGGCCATGTCCAGATTGTGTTTGGCGCCATCCGCATCGCCTTTTGCGATCCTGTCTTTGGCTTCGCCCAGGAGGAATTTCACGCGCACCTCGGCCTCACGCACGTCGGAGCGCAAACCGAGGCCCTGACTGGACATCTGCTGCTTCACGGACGCCAGCGATTCTTTTGCCGTGTTATAGCGGACCGCCAGGTCATTGTATTGCTCGCGTGCCTCGCTGATTCGCGGGTTGCTCGCCGGGGGAGGTTGTTGTGAGACGACCGGCGCTGAGGGTTGGGCATCGTGCCGCTTTACTGGCTGAAGTTGCGTCTGGGCAACAGGTTGCTGTGGCGCGGATGTGGCTGGAGCAGAACCAACCACGGGCGTACCGCCGCCAGGAGCGAGAGAAGCTTGATCAGTCGATTGGGGCGTGACAGGTACGGTACTGGATGTCGTTTGCGCAGGCACAGATGTGGTTTGAGCGGGGACCGTCGCAGGCTGAACATCCTGTACTGCGGTCTTGGACGGGGCCCCGGCGTGTGTCCGGAAATACTTTGGTCCTTCGATGGCGGCCGCGACCAGCACCGCCAGAGTCACGATGGAGCCCAGCGCCATATAGAGTCCGCGCCGGCTGCTGGCTTGCTGTTGCGGTACCGGCAACCAATAGTCGGGCTGAGCGGAAGGCTGCCCGGCCTGGGCTGCGGGCTGCTCCGGAGCTTGGGACTGTAGTTGCGGTGCGGATTGCGCCACGGGTGGCTGTGGAGGTTGCGCCGTGGGCAGCGCAGCGGTGGTCGCTGTGGCCACCGCCATCTGTTGCGTGACTGCCATGGCCCGTGTTTTGTCTTGATCGGCCGCCGGAGAGGCCACGCTTTGCAGCGCATTTCGGAAGGCTTCCGCAGACTGGAAGCGTGCCTCCGGGTCTTTATTGACAGCCATCAGAATGATTTCGTTGAGCGGGCCCAATACCCAGGGAACCATCTCGCTGGGTGCTACAGGTGTCTGCTGCAAGTGCGCAGCCATGATCGAGGAGGGACTGTCTCCCTGAAATGGACGTTTCCCGGTGACCATCTCGTACAGCACCACGCCCAGCGAATACAGATCGGAGCGCGGATCAGCCGGGGCGCCTTTGACCTGCTCCGGCGACATGTAATAGAGCGATCCAACTGTGGTACCGACTTTTGTCAGCTTGGAATCGGCCATGTGGGCGATGCCGAAATCCAGCAGCTTGACCTGGCCCGAGGAAGTTCGCATCATGTTGGCGGGCTTGATGTCCCGATGCACAACGCCACGCCCATGCGCATAAGCGAGCGCATTGAGCACCTGGCTCGCGTAATCGACGGCCTCCCCAACCAGCAGAGGTCCCTTGGCGAGCAGCTTTTCCAGGGATGTGCCCTCGACAAACTCCATCACCATCAGAAGCTGGTTGGAGGCGCGCAAGGCGGTGAAGAGCTTGGCAATGTTGGGATGATCGAAAGCAGCCTGCACTTTGATCTCGCGCAGAAATCGGTCCGCTAAGTCGGAGTCTCCCTCAAGGTTAGGGAGCAGCACCTTCATGGCTTCGATGCGCTCAGAAAGAATGTTACGGACCTTGTAGACCTGCCCCATGCCCCCTTGACCGAGGACCTCGACGATTTCATAATCGCCGACTCGTTCGCCAATGTTCATAGTTGGGCCTCCCTTTGGCCCTTAACTTTTTGACCCCAGGCATACCACGTGGAAGAGATGGGCAAATTTTAGCACTATTTGGCCTGGAATCAAGAGAACCACAACCCAGGTTCACCGCTAAGGACGCCAAGGGCGCAAAGGAAAACCAACCAAACTTTATCCTCCGTGCTCTTTTCGTGTGGAAAGCCTGCATGTTCTTTAGACTGAGAAGGGGAAACATTATGGTTAGTCTTTGTTTTATTCGCGTTCATTCGCGTGAATTCGCGGCTGAATCTTGCTTTTATCCCGCTTTCCTCTGCGGCAAATGGTTTTAGTTTTCCTTGCGACCTTGGCGTCCTGTGCGGTGAACTCAAGGTTCAATTCTTGGGGAGTCCGCCGGTTAACCATTGGAGTACTGTCCCACGCCCATTCTTTTGGACCATCTGCGCCACTTTGGTTCGGGCAGCGGCATAACTTCTTTGCAGCATCTGGCGGTCTGAAGGGTGCTGAAGTCCGGCTTCGATTTGTTTTTCTGACATGACGACTGGAGCGACATTTTGTTCTGGGTCCGCCAAATAAAGGACCACACCCTCGCGAAACCACAATGGAGTACCTGGATAAGCGCGGGACTCGATCAAGAGGTGCGCAAATTCATGCCGCAATGTCGGTTCCAGGATGGATTTGCTGCGCAGCGTGGCCAGCGGCTGAAGGCTGATGAAAGGGCCTCGTGTGAAAGCCGCGATCCAGCCGGGCTGTCCGGTAGAGTTGCGATAGGCATCAAGAGTGGGATAGACCTTGAGTTGCGGCTTGAAATCCAACTTCCATCCCAGATCGGACTCCAGGCCGGTCAAAATATTTTCCGCTACGGAGAGCACCTCGGCTGCGTCTTCAACTTTGGTTTGGGTGGTCAAGAGTTCAAGATGCTCGCTCACATGTTTTTCCCAGTGCAAACCTCTGCCACTGGCTCCCAGCGCAGTGCCCGGATAATAGAATTGCAAAATCTGGCGATAATTCTGGCCCTCTCTTGCCATCTGCTCAGCTCCGGCCTGGCAGAGGCCGACACCATGACCGGCGCCGCGTCCGGTAAAAACGATCGATTCTTCCGTGGTCTCAACTTCATAGAGATCGCTGCGGACCTGGTTCCAGCCAAAGTGTCTCCCGATGGCAAAGCGCAGGGACGATCCGGAGATGAATTGCGGCGCCGGGGATGGGCCGCGAAATGCCAGCTTCTGCACGCGTCCGCTCTGACTGCGGGAGACAACTTCCAGATTATTCCATGTTGCGGGCACTGCGAGTCCCTGCTCACGCAACGCTTTTTCCAGCTCCTTACGGTTGAGCTGCGTCTTCCAGGGCAGAGGCGAGGCCCGCTTGCAGTATGGGTCCTCATGCTGCCGCAGGTACGGAGAATGTAGATCAGGCCATGCCTCCTGGCCGGCAGCCAGCGTTCCTCCGCAGTTCTGGTGATAGAAGGTTGCGGCTGGCGTGGCTTCATACCACAGCAATTCGCCGCGTGTGGCCTCCACCGCCGCGCGGAGTTGCTCGCTGATGCCCTTAAAATTCAAAGTCTGGCAGTGGGTGTTGTCGCAAAAATCGAACCCTTCAGCCTGGTGGCGCCGCTTGAAGCGTGCAGCATAGGTACGAATGGCCACAGCCATGGCTTTGAGACTTTCCGCATGATTGAAACTTCCACTCTCTCCGGCCAGAGCGGCAGCTACGTAGTCCTCCAAAGGGACAGTGGCTAGGACAATAAGAGAGCCGTGGTCTGCTTTGATTTGTAGAGGGAAGGAAACAGCCAGCCGCAGTCCTTGCTCAGGCTCGATGCGATATCTGCCTTCGATAAAGAGTTGCTGATTGGCTTCAACTTGCCCTTCGATTTTGATTCCATCGGCGACAATCGTAATCAGCAGCTTGTCGACAGAATTAGATTTGCATTTCTCGCAACTGCGCCAAGCAAGATCTCCGGCGGCGGTTAGCTTGAGGTGGTGCTCAGAATGGAGGCTGTAAAGCCGAACTGCGAGAGTTGTGGTTTGCGAAAATACCGGACGTCCGACAAGAAGCAAAAACAGGAGACAAAACCGGAGGATACTCACTTTTTGTTCCTGTGGCGAAGCTTCCCGTAGGCGGTAAAGATGGGGGCGGCGACGGCGGCTGCATCCATGCCGCGCCCGCGCTCCAGATAAACCAGCAGGACAATTTCCGGCTTGTCGGCCGGGGCATAGCCGACAAAAAATCCATGAGACTGAGGAGTGTTTGTGCCTGAGGCAGTGCCGGTCTTGCCTGCAGCCGTTGTTCCCTGAGGCTGGGCCGCATGGGCCACACCGTATTCGACTGAACGTTCCAACCCCGCAAAAACCGGTGCTGCCATGCCAAGATTCCGGGTGCTGAGTCTTTGCAAGGCCAGGTTGCGATAGGCGGACAGCAATTCGAGCGGGGTGATCGTGACTCCCCAATCACCCAACGCTTGTAATTGGAGTTCAGGTTGGCTTCTGGGTGGGACCAACCGGCCCACCGCTTCATTGGGTACGAGACCAGTGGGTGACGTGAAACCCGCACGCCTGAAGACCTCCTCCAGTTCACCGGCGCTCATTCGGGTGGCCACGGTAGAAAAGTAGGCATTGCACGAATAGGCAATTGCATCCGAGGCGTCCAGGCTGGTTACCGCGGGAGAATGAGTGCAGTCCATGCGCTTGCCGCCTATATAAAGGGGTCTGCGGCATACGATCCGCTGGCGCGACTCCACCCTGCCGGAACGTAGCAACTCCATCAGGACAAATGGCTTAACGGTCGATCCGGGCTGCTCCAGCCTTTGCGCTGCCACAGCCAAGTTCCACTGGGCCAGAAGCTTTCCAGTGGAGACATCAAGGACCACTATCGCTCCCGGTCTGCCAGCCATCGCATGGACTATTTCTTTTTGCAGCTCCGAGGCGACTTTCTCCTGGCTGAGAATGGCGAATGGCCGACTACACATCAGAGCCAACAAAAGAAGACGAACCCAAGGAATACAAGGACTGGAAGAATTCACGGTGATGAAAGAAGTATATGGTGGCGGACTGTAAAGGTGCCAGTGGCCTCGCAACCTGGGAAACAAGCAACCAAAACCTTACCGCGGCTCTGCGGGCCGAAAATACTTGCGTACCCCGGCAAGCTCAGTCCCTTGCAGGAGAAGCGCGGAAAAATTTGCGAGAAAAAACAGATTTCAAAGCACGAGCAGAAGAAAACAAAAGCCTTGAATCGAAGAAAGTTCTGCCGGATAGAATTCTTACAGTCTCAATTTACTGTTTTATCAGGACGATCCAGCCTCGCACATAGCGTACCTGATGGCGAACTGTGAGTTCGCGAGGCTTCGAATTTCGGCGCAAGATCTCCTGGCAATTGGGCGCGTCGGAGGTAAAGAGTTCTCTTAGGACAGCACCCACATCAACGGAGAGGGTCAAGGCTTCCCGGAGTTTCTGGAAAAAGGAACGGATATTTTGGTTATGCACTTGTTTTTCCCTCCTGATGTATTGGATGCTTGGAGCATCTTCGCTGAAGAAAAAATACCTTGCAGAGCAGTTTCGAAGTCTGGCAACCAAAAGCTGACACCCCGTAAAACCGCTTAAGTTGAGTCCACCCGGAAGGAAGAATTCCTGACTTAGAACCTTATAGAGAAAAGAGTCGGGATCTTCCGCAAAAATATAGGGGACTCATCCCCAGCACTTGCGTATTCCATCGCGCGCAACTTGATGCGCTGCTCAGATTGCATTATCGACAACGCCTGTCGATTCTTTAGGTTTTATCCGCACATTCGCGTTAAATAGAGTTAAATGGTGCCTCGCCAAGAACAAGCTCTCCCACGAATAGTAGTACTACCTTCCAAAAGTGCTCTCGATGATGAAGTTTTTACCAGTAATGATCTCTAGGGGGAGTCCTAACTCATTGTAAATAGAAGACTTGTAATCACGGCAGGACACTTGCTTATCACGTTATTGATATTAGGGGATGATAAGGAGGCAGGGGATATGCTAGAGAAAATTGGCAAAGGGCAAATCGATCCCAATAGCACAGTGGCTCGGGAAATCTACCAGGAAGTCACAGAGCGGTTATTCAAAGAGATTACACCAGATCCTGGCGCGAACAACCCACAGCAGCAACGATCTAAAACAGCAGTGTAAGGATCGCCCAAGTTACCTCGAACTTTCTCATCGCAGCTAAATAGCCCTGATTTTCGGCGCCGGTTCCATAAATTCTTCAAGAATAGTCGAAGACCGAAATGGCAAAACTTGGCGACTGTGGACGGAACGCAGCAGCTCAAATCGCACCGCAGTCCCACATTGGCGGCATTGTGGGAAACGAGTGTCTTTGAGCAACGTCGATTCGTGCATCAAGCGATGCGAATCGTGCTCTACGCGGTAAATGCCGCTTTCCGGGATTGTCTCTCCCGGACTGAATCTTACAGTTTTCATTTCCTCGTACCCCAGGCGCCGCAAGAGCGACCAGCCAAATACCTGGAATCCATTACAAGCGGCATGGTGTTATTCGTGGCCAGATTTTAGTTTGCCAGAAATGAACCAGATTCTGTTAATACCAAACAGCCTCTGACACCTCCTGACCCCATCCAGCGGTACCCTACCACAGGCACACAACTCACCCGGAGACAAAGAGCGCAAATTATAAGATTCTTAGAGGCATGTTTTTGTTGCCCCTGATAAGGGGGCCATTAGTAAAAATCCGGGTCTTCCGCAATATGGTGTATTTTTTCCACAAGACGGAATGTTGCAGTATTCCCACAAACCGGGCAGGGAGGTAGATGGGCACCCTTTATTATGAAAAGCTCTTGTTGAAATTGATGTTCATTGTGTTCAATCTGGTAAAGACCGGAACACGCTGCGCTTTCGCCGGTAGTCTGTAGCTTGCTGATAGCGCCCCTGCCTGTAATCTTCTCGCCTTTGCGGTTGCCCACTATGCACAGTCCTCCTTACAAAATTTGAGCAGGGTGATAAGAGTTAGAAAGGCACGTTCAGTTCCATCGTATGTTCTTGAAATCAGTAGACGCGGCGTGGTCAATTGCAGCAGAGACTCGTAAATTTTCCTCTGTCCCGCCGATGAGAGAAGCTGGAGCAGGAGATCGGAGAATCGGGTCATCCGGTGATCTGGCAATCGGAAATTGAGACCTGGCGCTCAGTTCGTAATCAATTTAGGAAGCTTGTTTACTTAAATTTCGATTCGCCTTCATTTTTGTCTATATGGACTTTGAATAAAAAAATCTTGTTCCTGAAAACATTCTTGTGGGTGGTGTGGGATTCTGATTTACGATCACCTGGATCACCCGATCTCTAAATTCCCTTATAGAATGTCTTCTTCCATACATTTATGACGATACGAGCTTGTGCTGTCATCTTGTTGCTGGTCTCAGCCATATCTGCCCAGCAGCTTCCTCCGCCTGCCCCCAAGGCACATCTCACCGACATAACCCCTAAGCCCGGATATTTCAACGAGCCTGCTATCGCAGTTAATCCGAAAAGTCCTCAACAGCTTGCGGTTGCCTGGCAGATCAACGCCAGCGCCGGATACTCCAATGACGGCGGGCAGACCTGGACGCCTGCCACTGGCACTGCGCCCCAGAGCTATCGTGTTTCCGGCGATGTCTCCATTGCGTACGACGCGGGGGGCCACGCAATCCTCTGTTATATCGCTTTTGACAAGCTCGGTACCGCCAACTATTGGGCCCAAGGGGCGACCCGCAATGGCATCTTTGTCCGCCGCTCGCTTGATGGAGGCAAAACCTGGGAGCCGAACGCAGCATCTGTGGTCTCTCATGAAACCGCCCCCGGAATTCCTTTTGAAGATAAACCGTGGGTGGTTGCTGACACCACCAGCAGCCCGTATTCCGGGAATCTCTATGTAGGCTGGACCCAGTTCACTCTGCGCACCAGCGAACTGTTATTCTCCCGCTCCACCGACGACGGCATTACCTGGTCGAAGCCTATCAAGCTGAGCAGTGTCCCGGGGCTGCCCCGTGACGATAACGGCGCCCTGGAAGGCTTTCACGGAGTCGTGGGGCTGGACGGCACTCTGTACACGATCTGGGCTGACCGCGACGGCATCATGATGGCCAACTCGCATAATGGCGGGGCTACCTTTACCAAGGAGCGACGCATCCTGCATACCGGACCCGCTTACTTCGGAATTACCGGCGTCTCCCGTTCGAACGGCTTTCCGCAAATCGGCATGAATCCTCAAACCGGAAAACTCTACGTGGGATGGAGTGATTACTCCAATGGCGATGTAGATATTTTTGTTGCATCCTCTGATGACCATGGCCAGACATGGAACGCTCCAGCGCGGGTCAACAATGATTCAATCCATAACGGCAGCGACCAGTTCTTTCAATGGATGGCCGTTGATCCGGTGTCCGGAGCTGTAAATGTAATTTTCTATGACCGGCGGACCGATAATCGAGCCACCACCGTGACTCTCGCCCGCTCCACCAATGACGGAAAGACCTTCACAAACTGGACCTTCGACCAGCAGGCATTCGAGGCGGAGGGTGATTTTCTTGGCGATTATCTTGCCCTGACTGCTTACGGCAACAAGGTCTTCGGGGCCTGGGCGCATCAGACCTCAGAACCGGCCAAGACAGAACGCGGGAAGAATACCCGGACAGTGCTGCGGGTGGGCGTGGCGGATTTTAATCCGTAGCATTCAAGACTAAGCATTCCGCCAGACTTGGTTTTCCTTTGTGTCCTTCGTGTTTATTGCGGTGAATATGTTCTTGGTCTGTGGCTCTGATATTAAAAGCCATTAATGGATACCGAAGTAACATTGCTCTACGTGAAATTTGCAGACAGCCGAACGGATTTCTCTAGAATAGTTACTTGGATTGCAAGCCTCCCCTTCCCAATTTGTGCTCCTTTGAAAAGACACGACAAATGCTGCCGGATTTGTAGCTTCTGCGTGAAACAATTTACGCAGCGTTCTGAAATCCAACCACGATCCAGAAGGTGAAACATGACAAACCGTGCGCAAGCAATCCCCATCAATCTCCCCGTGCGGGTTTGGGGAATGGATGTCCATGGGAATTTTTTTGAGGTCTGGTCGCGCACCGCAGACATCACGCCGGCTGGCGCACGCCTGGTGGGAATACCGATTCCGCTGCGCCGAGGAGCAATTATTGGTGTTGACGGCGGTGGTGGTAGCGCCGGGTTCCGGGTTGCATGGGTCGGCGATGCCGGCACCTCGGGGGAGGGCCAGGTTCGGATACAGTGCATTGAACCGAGCAAACATGTTTGGGGACTTCCATTGAATCGCCCAATGGAAGCCAGCTAACGCTTTTTCTTGCCGCTGATTTCCGCTGATCAAAGAATCAAGAGATCCCGAGCTACGAAGAATTCGTACCGCCGTGCCTGCGGGGTTTGGTTAGTCGCCTCCTCCGTCCTCTGCTTTTTCTCTGCGCCCCCTGCGATGAGGTTTAGGTTTGCTTTGGTTGTGGCTGTGCATATTCCACGGATATTACAGATCGGCAATTGCTGCGTCTTCACCCGCTTGAGCAATAGTTTGTTCTTCCGGTTCTTTTGGCATTCTGGCCAGCAGCGGCATCAGGAAGAGAATGGCTGCCGAGGTGGTCACCATTCCTCCCACAACTACTCTGGCCAGGGGCTGTTGCGCCTGCGCGCCAATGCGGTTGGAGAGTGCCGCTGGAATCAGTCCCAGTCCGGCAGCCATGCATGCCATGAGCACAGGCCGCATCTGTTCCAGGCAACCGGCAACCAGGCCTTTCATGGCGCCGGCCTCACGCTGCGCCCGGCGCACACCTGTCAAAAAGACCACTGCGCCTAACGTAGCTACTCCGGTCAACGAGGTAAATCCAACGGCGGCCGAGATGCTGAAGGGCGTACCGGCGATCAGCAATGTCCAGATGCCCCCAGTGGCGGCAAAGGGCAGCAGGGCAAGCACGATGAGCGCATCACGCCAACTGTGGAACTGTATAAAGAGCAGCACCAGAATGACTGCCAGGCTGGCAGGGATTACGAATGAGAGCCGGCGCTGCTCCTTGCGCAGGCTGTCGAATTCTCCTGCCCATTCGTAGGAGTATCCGGCGGGCAATTTCACATTCTCTTTGAGTTTGTCCTGGAGCTCTTGCATGGTGGTTGCCAGGTCGCGGCCGCGCACGCTGAACTTTACCGGAATGTAGCGCTTGTCATTCTCACGGTAGATCATGAAAGCGCCCTCCTGAAACGACACGTCGGCGATCTGCCCCAGAGGAACACGGTTGCCATCCGGAGTCGTCAGCAACAAGGAGCGAATGGCTTCGGGCCCCTGCCTGAATTCCGGCCTGAAACGAACGGTAAGGTCGAAGCGCCGGTCGCCTTCGATCACCTGAGTAACCGGGCTGCCGCCAATGGCGGTCTGCACCACGGCATTCATGTCGCCCGGCAGAATGCCATACCGGGCCGCCCGGGTACGATCGATGGAAATAATCAGGTTGGGCTGGCCGTTGACCTTGAATACGCCGATGTCCTCAACTCCCTGGACTTTTCCCATTACCCCGGCAATCTCTTCGGCCTTTTTGGTAAGCATATCGAAATCATCCCCAAACAGCTTTAGAGAATTTTCTCCTTTCACTCCCGACATGGCTTCTTCCACGTTGTCCTGAATGTTTTGCGAGAAGTTGAAGCTGACACCGGGGTATTTTTCCAGCTTCTGCTGCATCTGGTTGATCAGCTCTTCTTTGCTGATCTTTCCTGGCCAGTCGTCAGAGGACTTGAGGGAGACGAACATCTCAATGTTGTTAAATGTGCTGGGGTCGGTCCCGTCATCGGGCCGCCCAACCTGCGATACGATCTGTATCACCTCCGGGAAAGCACGCAAGTCTGCGCGAAACTGGTCAGCCAGGGCAGTAGAAGACTCAAAAGATATGTCCTGCGGCAAGGTGGCCCGCACCCAAAGATTTCCCTCTTCCAGCGGAGGCATGAACTCTCCCCCTACAAAGCGAAAGGCAATGGCAGCGGCGAGCAGCAGCATGGCGGCGATTCCCCAAATCATCTTTGGGCGGTTCAAGATGACCTTCAGGCATCGGTCATAAGCATTGCGCAGTATGTGGCTGACGCGAGTCTCCTTGTCCGAAATACGGTGGGCGCCATAGGAAGCCAGCACCGGAGCAAAGCAGAGTGAAAACAGTAACGCTCCAGTCAAGGCAAAACAATAAGTAATCGACATGGGAGCAAAGATCTTTCCCGGCACGCCGCGCATGGTAAACAAAGGAATAAAAGCAACAAGAATGATGGCGGTGGCAAATAACACGGGGCGCGCCGAAAGCGCCGTTGCGTTAGCAATCAACTCAGGGATGGATTCGCCCACAATGCGGTTGGTCATGTCGCGGTAAATGGCCTCTAGCACCACGATGGAGGCATCCACCAGAATCCCGAAATCAATGGCCCCAATGGAAATCAAGTTGGCTGACCGGCCGGTGAGCACCATCAGTCCAAAGGCAAACAACACCGCCAAAGGAATGGTAAGGGCGGCAATGAGCGTCAACCGCCAGTCGCCCAGCATGACCAGCAAAAGCAGGGTCACCAGAAGCAAGCCAGCAAAGATCAAGTGCCGGACGGTTTCCGTAGTGATGCTGATCAGGTCTGTGCGGTCATAGATGGTCTTGATCTTCATGCCTGGAGGCAGAAGAGATGAATTCAGAGCAGTGATTTTCTTGCGCAGAGCCTCCAGCGCGGGCAATGACTCAGCGCCCCGGTTGAGCAGGACTATGCCCTCCACAATGTCGCTCTGCTGGTCTTTCCCGACTTTTCCCAGCCGCTGCTGGAAGCCCTCATGAATGTTGCTGAGGTCTTTCAGCAACACAGGAACACCGGAATGGGAGGCAACCACCACATTGCCGATATCTTCGAGGCTACGCAGCAACCCCAGGCCTCGAAGATTCGCGCTCTGGCTGCCGACTGTGAGGTAATTACCGCCGGCATTGGCATTACTCGCAGTCACTGCGGACAGTACCTGCGCCGCAGAAACGTTGTACTGAAGGAGCTTCTGCTGATCCAACTCAATCTGGTATTGCTTGGTAGTGCCTCCGAAAGTGGTGATGTCGATCACCCCTGGAACTTGTTTCAGCTCTCTGCGCACCAGCCAATCCTGGGCAGCTTTAACGTCATTCAGAGTGTGGTTCTGGCCCTCCAATTGATACCGGTAGATTTCACCTATGGGAGACCAGGGAGAGAGCTGCGGCTGAAGATTTTGCGGCAAGCTAACGGTCTGGAGGCGATTCAGCACCTCCTGGCGGTCGCGGAAATAGTCGCTATCGAAATCGAAATAGAGCTTTACATCGCTCAGACCGAAGATGCTGATGGAACGGATGTAGTCCAATCGGGGTGTTCCGTTGAGCGTGGTCTCCAGCGGTACGGTCACCTGCTGCTCCATCTCTTCCGCTGACCATGAAGGGTTCTGGGTGATGATCTCAACCAGCGGCGGAGAGGGATCTGGGTAAGCCTCAATGTCCAGATTGACAAAGGCAAACCCTCCTGCAATCAGGAGCGCAAGCAATGCGATGACAACCAGAACCCGATAACGCAGCAGTGTCAAGACCAGGGACTTCACTTCGCCGCCTCCTGGGTTTCGCGCAGAAGCTCCGCGCCGGAGCTGACAACCATCTCTCCGGACTGAAGACCAGAGAGCAGCAAGGCCACTTCGCCATTACTCCCCTGCACCTGCACGCTGCGTTTTTCGAACTTGCCGTCTGGTCTTTGCACAATTACAAATGCCTGGTTACCCTCATGCAGCAAGGCAGGAGCAGGGACCGCCAACACCTGCGTTGCCGGACGAAGCACATGAATGGCGGCAAACATGTCCGGTTTTAGTTTGCGGTCTGGATTGTTGAGCACTACCCGCACTTTCAAAGTGCGCGTAGCAGGGTCAAGAACATCAGAGATCTTTGCGATTTTTCCTTTCCAGCTCTGTCCGGGATAGGCGTCTACAGTAATATTCACCGACGCACCAGGCAAAACCAGCGTAAGGTCCCTCTCGTAGACGTTGCCGATGACCCAGATCGAACTCAGATCGGCAATCGTGAGGAGTGGATTAGAAGCATCCAGTGACTTGGATAACTCACCCGGAGCCGAGGTGGTTTCGGTGACCACGCCAGAACGGGGCGCTGGAACAACGATCCGGTCCGAGGTTGTAGCCTCGCTCATCCCCAGCATCTGCAAATGCTGGCGGGCGCGGGCTAGATCGCTACTATCGGACGCAGCCTGTACCTTGGCATCCTCCAAATCTTTTTCTGAGATAGCGCCATGCTGATAGAGCAGAGATGCCCGCGCTAGTGCCCTTTCGGAGCGACCGGCCGACGCTTTGGCTTTTTGGTAGTCCCCCAATGCTCCCGCAACATCGCTGCTCTGCACGGTCGCCAGCGGCTGACCGCTATGAACGGCGTCACCGGGCCTCACTCTCAGTTCAAGAAGTCGTCCGCTGACCGGCGCAAAAACATGCACTACGCGGCTAGGGTCTGGCTGGATAGAAGCCGGAAGGCTCAATTCAGAAGAGACAGTCCTGCTTTCCACCCGCGCGGTCTGAATCGCAAGCGTTGGATGCTTGGATTCCGAATTGTCGTCTTTGTGACCGCTGCACCCGGCAAGCCATATAGCTGCCGATAGCAGGAGGACCAATTTCGTTTTATACACAGCAAGAACTCCATTCCGTCAACAAGGCTGCATGGATCAATAACGTCTTAAGTTGAGCATTGGCTAAGTAATAGCTGGATGTCGCCCAAACAGTCCCAAAATGCCGATGCGCGAAAGGCAGCCATGAAGCATGAGGCAGAATTCGCTCACAAGCACAGGAACTTGAATTGAAGTTTGAGTGACTTGAAACTAGACGAACAAATGAGCGGCGAAGGGAGGAGGACGCCTGCCCAGATCAACGGTGAATATTCGCAGGGTGGGCAAAGATTGTTTCTCCTGGTTTTCCGCCGGAACCGCAACCGGCTTGAAGAGGACCTGAAGAGAAAACCACCAAAGCAATGCCGTAAATGCGTGGTTCGCTATGACCAGTTTTCGCAGCTCTTTGCTTTCCACAACGGCTGGGGTGTTATGAAGATCATCGGTCATGGAGATGACCGGGAACAAAAGACATAGAACACATATCAACGCCATCGCCGCAATCAAACGGCTCCGGGCTATCCCCTGCTTCTTCACGAAGGGAACGGCCCAAATCAGCAGAGCACATGAAATGCCCAGCCACATGAAATTGAGTACTAGTTCCAAGCTAAGTCAAAATAGAACAACCGTGGGTTGATTTCAATAGTAAATGCTCACGATTGCGCTCCAGGAGTTTTCGAAGCCACGTCGATTCGGGTACTGGCGCGGGAGAAAGCAGCTTGGGCCTCGGGATCGCCGCCTGGGCCTGCCTTGCGTAAGGTCTCTTCCGCACGCTGCTTGGCAGTTTGTGCACGATTCACATCAATCTCTTCGGCCCGTTCCGCAGTTTCCGCCAGAATCGTGACTTTGTTGGGCAATACTTCAGCAAAACCCCAGGCGACGGCCAGTCGCTTCAATTGGCCGGCGCTACGATAACTGATTTCGCCCACTGCCAACTCGGTAATGAGGGGCGCGTGACCGGGAAGGATTCCCAGAAAGCCCGATTTACCGGGTATCTGAATCTCCTCGGCGGTATCGTTCACCACCAGCCGTTCAGGAGTCACAATTTCGAGTTGGATAGTCTCCGCCATATCACCTCGTATTAAGCAGCCTCGGACTTGGTTTTTTCAGCCGCTTCGAGCACCTCTTCAATGGCGCCCTTCATATAGAAGGCCTGTTCAGGAATATCATCGTGCTTGCCTTCGATGATTTCCTTGAAGCTGCGCACCGTATCTTCCACCTTCACATAACGGCCCTTCATGCCGGTGAACTGTTCGGCCACAAAGAAGGGCTGCGACAGGAACTTCTGCACTTTGCGCGCACGAGAGACAGTGAGCCTGTCTTCTTCGCTTAGTTCTTCAATGCCCAGAATGGCGATGATGTCCTGCAAGTCGGTGTAACGCTGCAAAATGCGCTTTACGCCCTGCGTGACATCGTAGTGCTCCTGGCCGACAATGCGCGGATCGAGAATGCGCGAAGTTGAGGCCAGAGGATCGACGGCGGGATAAATCCCAATTGCTGTCAGCGGACGGGAGAGCACCGTGGTTGCATCCAGGTGAGCAAAGGTGGTTGCTGGGGCGGGATCGGTGAGATCGTCGGCCGGCACATAGATGGCTTGCACCGAGGTGACCGATCCACGCTTGGTGGAGGTAATCCGCTCCTGCAACTCACCCATCTCAGTAGCCAGATTGGGCTGATAGCCCACAGCGGATGGCATACGGCCCAGCAGCGCGGACACTTCTGATCCCGCCTGGGTAAAGCGGAAGATATTGTCGATAAACAAGAGCGTGTCGGCGCCCTCTTCGTCACGGAAGTATTCCGCAACCGTCAGACCGGTGAGCGCCACGCGCAGGCGCGCTCCGGGGGGTTCGGTCATCTGTCCGTAAATAAGGGCAGCCTTGGAGTTGGCGGGATCGCCCGGCTTGATAACTCCCGATTCCGTCATCTCCAGCCACAGATCATTGCCCTCACGAGTACGCTCGCCCACGCCGGCAAATACTGAATATCCGCCGTGCTGCTTGGCAACGTTGTTGATCAGCTCCATGATGACTACGGTCTTGCCTACACCAGCGCCGCCGAACAACCCGATCTTTCCGCCCTTCAAGAACGGCTGGATAAGATCGATGACCTTTACTCCGGTCTCAAACATCTCGGCCCTGGTTGACTGCTCGTCAAACGCCGGAGCCGGACGATGGATTGGTAGTCTCTTCTGCGAAGCAATGGGGCCAAGCTGGTCCACCGGTTCGCCGATCACATTCATGACGCGGCCCAGCGTTCCTTTGCCAACCGGCACGGAGATTGGCCCGCCAAGGTCGATGGCCTTCATGCCCCGGACCATTCCTTCCGTGGCCTCCATGGCGACGCAACGCACACGGCCCTCGCCCAGGTGCTGCTGCACTTCCAGAACCACGCTGATTGGCTGAGGAACTTTGAATCCTTCGCTGGTGATCCTGATCGCCTGATAAATCGGCGGCAAGCCTACATCGGAGAACTGGACATCGACTGCTGGTCCAGCAATTTGAATTACCTTTCCAACATTTTCCGGCATGGTTCCCTCTGGGGCCAAGCCCCAAGTTTAGAATCTTCTCAATCGCACGGTGAAAGACGTGCCCTTCCAAATCTGTTCCACCTAATCGCTACGCTCACACGATTCAAATCTGTTACAGCGCGGCGGCCCCGCTTACGATCTCAATAATCTCTTTCGTGATCTTCGCCTGGCGGGCGCGGTTCATGGCCAGCGTGAGCGAATCGATCATGTCGGAAGCGTTGTTCGTAGCTGAATCCATGGCGGTCATGCGGGCGGCGTGTTCCGCGGCCTCTGACTCCAGCATGGCGCGATAGAGCTGAATGGCCACATACTTGGGCAACAATCCGCCAAATAATTCCTCGGGAGGCTGTTCATAGATGTAATCGATCTGGGAGGCGCCAAAGGTTGCGGCCTTCTGGTCAATAGCTTTGGTATCGGCAGCCCGTACTCCCACTCCGGTATGTTTGGCGGCTTCAATGTGTTGCTTGCGGGTCTCTTCCGTCATCTCTTCGGCGATTTCGTGCGCAATTTGGCCAATCTGCGCCTGTGCTACGGGCAGCAGATGGTCGATCACCAGCCTCTGGGAGATCACCGACTTGAACTCGTTGTAAACCAGGTAAACCGCATCGGTAGTTGCCGCAGCATAACTATCGATCACCAGTTGAGAGACTTCACGGGCGCTGGAAAACTGCGCGCGGTTGAGCAATCCCACATATTCGGCTACGAGCTGGATAGGACCTTTGCGGTTCCCGCCGGGCGACGCCACGGGGTAGCGGCGACGAAAATACTCGCGCGCTTTTCTGCCCACTGCCACAACATCAATATTTTTACCTGAATTGGAAACCAGAAAATTTGCCGCAGCTTTCAGGATATTGGAGTTAAACGCCCCAGCCAGTCCTTTTTCACCGGAAACCACGATCAACGTGATGCTGTTCTCAGGACGGCGCACCAGCAATGGATGCCGAATTTCACCTGTCTGCGGGTCATAAATCTCGGCCCGCGAAACCAGGGACTTCAGCACATTCGTCAGCATCTGCGCGTAAGGCCGCGCTGCGAACGCTCTTTCCTGGGCGCGGCGCAACTTGGCCGCCGAGACCATCTGCATGGCCTTAGTGATCTGCCGCGTGTTGCGCACGCTGCGAATACGCCGCCGGATATCGAGAATGTTTGCCATCTTTGCCCAGTTCCCTCGCTTGCCCGTTCCGCGGGCCGATCAGGACGACAGTTGTTTATGCCTTAGCGCCTGCACCCGCAAGCTGGCGCTCACCCACAAAACGTTGTTTGAACTCTTTGAGTGTCTTTTCAATGTCCGCCTTGAGGGCGTCATCCAAAGTCTTCTTTTGCATGATGGTGTCCAGCAGTTTGGCATTCATGGAGGCGACATACTTGTAGAGTTCAGATTCAAATTCGCGGATCTGCTCAACCTGGAGATCATCCAGAAAGCCGTTGGTGCCCGCGTAGATGATGAGGATCTGCTGGCTGAACGGCAGTGGCTGATACTGGTCCTGCTTGAGCACCTCTACCAGGCGCTTTCCGCGATTCAACTGCGCTTGGGTGGCTTTATCCAGATCCGAACCAAACTGGGCAAAGGCCGCCAACTCACGGTATTGAGCAAGCTCCAGCTTGAGCGTGCCGGCCACCTGGCGCATGGCCTTGATCTGGGCCGAGCCACCTACGCGACTGACGGAAATACCCACGTTCACCGCCGGACGCACGCCGGAGTTGAACAAGTCAGTCTCCAGGAAGATTTGTCCATCGGTAATTGAGATCACGTTGGTTGGAATGTAAGCGGAAACGTCACCCGCCTGGGTTTCAATCACCGGCAGAGCGGTCAGTGAACCGCCTCCCAGCTTGTCCGACATTTTTGCGGCACGCTCCAGCAGGCGGGAGTGGAGATAGAAAACGTCTCCGGGATAGGCCTCCCGTCCCGGTGGCCGACGCAGCAGCAGGGAAATTTCGCGGTAGGCAGCGGCATGTTTGGAAAGATCGTCGTAGATCACCAGGGCATGGCGTCCATTGTCACGGAAAAACTCGCCAATGGCGCAAGCCGCGTAGGGTGCGAGATACAGCATAGGCGCCGGTTCAGAGGCGGAAGCCGCCACCACGATGGTGTACTCCATCGCACCGTTATCTTCCAAGGTCTTAACCACCTGAGCAATGGACGAGCGCTTCTGGCCAATCGCGCAGTAAATGCAAATCAGGTTGTTGCCTTTGCTGTTGATAATGGTGTCCAAGGCAACGGCAGTCTTGCCGGTCTGGCGGTCGCCGATAATGAGCTCGCGCTGCCCTCGGCCGATGGGAATCATGGAATCGATGGCCTTGATGCCGGTCGCCATCGGTTCACGCACCGGCTGGCGATCAATCACGCCCGGAGCAAGCCGCTCAATGGGAATGTCTTTGCTGGAGGATATCGGCCCCTTATCGTCAATGGGCTGCCCCAGCGAGTTCACCACGCGGCCAATCATGCCTTCTCCCGTGGGAACAGCCATGATGCGTCCGGTGCGCTTGACCTCGCCGCCTTCCTTAACTTCGGTGTATTCACCGAGCACCACAGCGCCCACCTGGTCTTCTTCAAGGTTCATAGCGATTCCGGCGAGACCATGCCCAAAGTCGAGCAACTCACCGGCCATGACTTTATCCAAACCGTGAATGCGGGCGATACCGTCACCGAGAGAAATAATGGTGCCCACTTCGTCCACAGAAACCCGGGACTCGTAGTTCTCAATCTGTTCGCGTATGAGTTTTGTAATTTCGTCAGCCTTGATTTGCGCCATAAACTTTTTTGTCCTTCACTGCCTCAGGAGGCCATAATCTGCTGCTTGAGTCTAAGGAGCTGTCCGCGCACGGAGCCGTCATAAATCGTGCTGCCTACCCGGACCACAGCGCCCCCCAGCAAGCTCGGATCGCGTGAATATGTTGCCCGGATCACTTTGCCGGTAATCGCGCCAATTTTCTTTTCCAACAACTGCTTCTCTTCCTGGGCCAATTCCCGGACCGAACTGATCTGGGCCTCGGCAATCCCCAGCCGGCGGTCGAGCTCCCGCTTAAACTGTTCGGCGATTTCATCGATCTGCCCAATGCGGTGCTGGTCAATCAACACCGCGATAAAATTCCGCAGCATCTTTGAACCATCCATGCGGGCAATGATGGCATCCAGAAGGCCGAGCTTTTGTTGGCGGGGCACGGAAGGATTCTGCAGGACATTGCGCAGCTCAAGGCTCGACTTGACCAAGTCAGCAACGCTGTTCAGCTCGTGCATAGCTTGCGCAGAATCCATCTTGCGTTCGACCACAACTTCAGCAAAAGCACGAGCGTAACGGCCTGCAACTAATGCTGCCATTAGTTCCCGTCCTTTCCGAGTTGCGCGGTAAACTCCCGCACCAGCGCCTGATCGGCGCCATCTCCTATCTGTATTCTCTTCCCCGCCAGTTCCACTGCCAGCTCAGCAGCATAAGACTTCAACTCGCGCCGGGCAGAGCTGGCCGCCATGGCAATTTCTTGTTCTGCCGACTGCACAATGCGGCGGCGCTCTTCTTCTGCGGCAGCCAGGATGCGCTGTTCTTCGGCTTGGCCGCTGGCCTCCGCTTCGCTCCGCATCTGCTGGATCTCGGTGTCAAGGCGGGCAAGCCTGCCTTCCACTTCAGCCAGGCGGCGGCGTGCCTCTTCACTGGTCTTGCGCGATTCCTCCAGGCGCTTTTGAATGGATTCCGTGCGGCTTCGAAACATCCCAGGCAATCTCTTCTTCGCTATTACTCCCAGAATTGAAAACAAAACCAGAAGGTTCACGCCAACGCAAAGCCAGTAGGCCTTGTCTACATCCAGGCCTGTGAGTCGCGCAATGGCCTTCACAGGAGCTGAATGCCGAAGGGCCTCTTCCGGATTTTCACTTTGCAGTGAACGCGTGCCAGGGTTTTTCTCAGAAGCTGCTGGTTGAGTTTGAGAATTCTGAGGCCCGGCCTGGCGGGCAAAAATCGTGCCCGAAACTCCCATAACAAAGGCCAGGGAGAGCACCGCAAAAGCCTTTAAGGGTTGGGAAGACATGGATTTACCGCCCTCCCATGGCTGCCGCTGGCTTGAGAATGGAATCGATGATCTGGCTGGCGAGAGAATTGGCCTGTTGTTGCAGCATGGCTCGGGCGGCGGCGGTATCCTGCTCCAAAGCTGCGCGGGCGCTCTTGATCATCTCGTCGGCCTGCTTTCGCGCTTGCGCCAAGGCGGCACTGCGCCTCTCCATCACCTGTTGCCGGCGAGCCTCCTGGGCCTTGTAAATCAGGGCGCGAGCTTCACGGACACGCTGTTCATATTCTGCGGTCTGCGCCTCAGCCGTTGCAATCTCCATCTGCGCCTGCTGAATTGCGCCTTCTGTCAGCTTATGCCGTTCAGCCAGTACCTCTTCCAACCGCTTGTGGACAATAGTCCGGTACGCGCCCCAAATGATCATTAAAAAAAAGATGGTTGGAATGGAAGTAAGCAGTAATTCGCCTAGTTGTCTGAGTGTTGCATCCATTGGTTTGTGGTGAATAGAAGCGGATCTGGCGCTGACCAGTAAACTAACTAAAATAACACTCGCTTGGCCGCAGTGTCAACGCTCGGAGGCCCAATTTTGGCCCTCATTCCACATAGTTGGGCAGAGCTGCGCGATAGTTACTATTTAGTAAAAAAGTATGGTGGAATCCCTTGACAAAGACAGGCAGAGGCCTACAATGGACTTATCACCTCCGATCCGATTCAGGATCGAATGGGCTTGTGGCCAAGGAAACTGTCACCGCTTCTTGGTCTCGGGCCCATTTAATTTTTTGAGCAGCTACGAGCTTCTGGCTGCTAGCTCCTTGCATTAGTCCTTACGCCATTCATCCCGTGCAATTTGGTTTTTCAATTATGGCAATTTTGGCAGTTATGCAATTTTGGCAATCTGCCGGTTGCGGCTTGCCCGGCTGTTTTTTACTTGCGGGCAGGCCTGGGAGTGATCACATAATTTTCTAGAATGCGGGCCAGCGATTGGGGTGCGTCCACTTCCATCTGCACAGCGCTGTCGCGGTAAACGCGCTTCAGGATGCGCGCCCTCGCTTCAATCTGAGCCAGCAGTTTGCCTTCACTCTGGGGTACGCGGATGCGCAGATGTTGTAGTGAATCAATCTCTATTTTCTTATCGATGGCGGCCAGAAGATCGTTGAGCCCTATCTTCCTGGCTGCCGAAACATAAGCATTGGCGGAAGTGCCGGCGAGCGAGCGGCGCTGCGCTTCAGGCAGCAGGTCGACCTTATTCATGACTCGGATTTGGGGTGTGTCCTTCACCTCAAGCTCTTCCAGCACCTGTTCCACCTGCTTCTGCTGCTCCTGAGATATGGGGCTGGTGACATCAGAAACATGCAAGAGAAGCGCGGCCCGTTGGACCTCTTCCAAAGTCGCACGGAAGGCGCTAACCAGAGTGGTCGGCAGGCTGCGGATGAATCCTACTGTATCGGACAGCAACACCTTTCGTTTGCTGGGCAGAGTGATGGCGCGTACGGTGGGATCGAGCGTGGCAAACATCTGCGCGGACTCGACTACTCCGGCATTTGTGAGCGCATTGAACAACGTTGACTTGCCGGCATTCGTATAGCCCACCAACGCCACGGTCGGCAGGGGGACAGATTCGCGCCGCTGGCGCTGCTGGGAGCGAATACGTCGCACCTCTTCCAACTGTCCCTTGATATGGCGGATGCGCCGGTAAATCTTGCGCCGATCGGTTTCGAGCTGGGTTTCACCCGGTCCGCGAGTGCCGATGCCGCCGCCAAGCTGAGACATTTCCACGCCACGTCCTGCGAGCCGAGGGAGCAGGTACTCAAGCTGCGCCAACTCCACCTGAAGCTGGCCTTCACGGGTGCGGGCATGACGGGCAAAGATGTCGAGAATCAACTGCGTTCGGTCAATGACCCGCGCATTCACTTCCCGCTCGATATTGCGCTGTTGGGAGGCAGAGAGTTCATGGTCGATAAGCACCAGGCCGGCGTGGGCGGAAGCGACCGCGCCGCTAATTTCCTGCAGCTTGCCTTTGCCGATCAATGTAGCGGGATCTGGCCGGTCGCGGCGCTGCACAAACTCCCCGGCAATCTCCGCGCCTGCCGATCGGGCAAGTTCCCGGAACTCCGCCAGGGACTCTTCCAAGCCAGGAGCGGCAGAAGAACTGGCTTGATTCTTATTGATGGAAGCGGCATCACGGGCAATCTGCGCGCTGGCAGGCAATTCCAGGTCTTTATCGGACCGGGAGCGATGGCGAAACTCCACAGCCACAAGGAACGCGCGCTCCGGCAAGTTGTGGCCAGTGCTTATGGTTTCGGCTGGACCGTGGAAACGGCGGGAATGTTTCCCAGGAATAAAACTAATCCTCCGATTTGGCCGAACTCACTTCGCCTTCCGGCGCAGCCGGCGGATGCGGACGATAGTCGCTGTGGTGGCTGCTCTTGGACATGACTACTGTGGAAATGGCATGTTTGAAGATAAGCTGTTCCTGATTGTTGGTTTCAAGGACTACGGAATACTTGTCAAAAGAGCGGATGCGGCCTGTAAGCTTCACTCCGCTGAGTAAATAAATGGTGATCTGCGTCTTGTCCTTGCGCGCAGTATTGAGGAACGAGTCCTGAATGTTTTGAGCCGGCTTGGTTTCCATCTGCCGATCTTTCTCCTCGTAAGGCTTCCATAACGTCGAACTTCGGGAACAGCTCTGCAACAATACGTTGTTCATTCATTGTAGCTGGTCGACTCTTTCCAATCAAAAACAGTATCCAGCAACCCGGCAATACAATGTTAAAATTCGTTTAAGTCCGTATTGTGAAGAGCGCCAGCCGAAAAGTAGCGATGCAGGTTCCGATGCTGGATTTGTCCCGCCAGTATGCCTCCGTTCGCCATGAAGTTCTTGCCGCCGTAACCCGGGTATGCGACTCCCAACACTATATCCTGGGCGAAGAAGTAGCCACCTTTGAACGGGAATTTGCCGCATTGTGTGAGACCCAGGAAACCATCGGCTGCGCCTCCGGCACCGATGCTTTGTGGTTGGCCCTGGTGGCAGCAGGCGTGGGCACCGGAGACGAGGTCATCACCACACCTTTCAGCTTTTTTGCTACCGCCAGTTGCATTGTTCGCGCAGGAGCACGCCCCATATTCGTGGATATTGATCCGGAAACTCTCAACCTTGATCCCACCAAAGTTGAGCAGAGGCTCAAGGTTCCCTCGGCGCGCAGGCGGGCCATCCTGCCGGTACATCTTTATGGACAGTGTGCTGACATGACGGCCCTGAATCGCATCGGCGCCGAATACAAACTGGCCGTCATTGAGGACGCGGCCCAGGCGGTTGAGGCGGCATGGGAAGGCAAAAAAGCAGGTTCCCTGGGCCTGGTTGCGACCTTCAGTTTCTATCCAACCAAGAATTTGAGCGCGTTCGGCGACGCCGGGGCTGTTACCACCAACGATCCTGAGATTGCGGAGCGTGTGCGCATATTGCGCGATCATGGCAGCAAACGGCGCTACTACCACGACGAAATTGGGGCCAACAGCCGGCTCGACTCGATTCAAGCGGCCGTCTTGCGGGTGAAGATGCCTCATGTGACCTTTTGGAATGAGTACCGCCAGCAGCGGGCCTCCACTTACGACAAGCTCTTCAAAGCTGCGGGCCTTACCCGTACAGGGGCCAACTCACCAGCTCCCATTACCCTGCCAAAGAACCGAGCTGAAGCACATCATGTTTACCACCAGTACGTCATCCGCGCTCGTAAGCGGGACCAGCTAAAGACATTCCTGGCCGACCGCGGGATAGGGACGCAAATCTATTACCCAGTGCCTCTGCATCTGCAAAAGTGCTTTTCGTATGTCGGCTACGCAGCAGGTGATCTGCCTGAAGCTGAAGCCGCAGCATCGGACGTGCTGGCGTTGCCCATCTTCGCCGAACTTCGATCCGAGGAGCAGCAGTATGTGGTGGAGACGATTGCAGACTTTTACTCATAGCCTAAGAGATTTGCTAACCAAAACCTTACCACTGATGACGCTGATTTGACTGATAAACGCTGATCAAAAGTACGTACAAAATCTTGGCGCAGAATTGTTCAATATTGACGGCATTGTGATCTTTGTAAAACCAGTTTTCTCAAACAACTCAAGCGTTGAAACCTATAACGCATAAGACCTTGTGGTTTGGCCCATCCCTTTTCTCAGTTTCCTTCTGTATTGCGATCCCGAGGCAAGCACTCAGCCCGTCAGCATTCAGGCACACTGCGAGTTATCTCTTGCGCAGGCTGAGAATCTCGACTTGTAAAAAAAGAGCGGTTACACCGGTTACACGGTTACAGACCGCATAAACATTGGCGATTTCTGTAACCGCTGGTAACTTCTGTAACCGCTTTCTTCCGGACATGGGCACAAGCGGCACTGGAAACCAGCAGAGACGCAAGACTTCGGGTGCAGGCGCGTGCTTGAGAAAGCAAAGGTTGACGATCCATCAAGGGAATCCAGAGGGCAAGCAAAGGGATTTATAGAGCAACCATAGAACACTTATTAATAATTGTCAAGAAAATAATCTGAGGAGGGTGTAATTAAAAGTGCGAGTCATTGTGCGCGATTACGACTAGCCGGGATGACCTCAACGGCAGTCTTTCATTGTCTTGGTTATCCGACCCAGACCGTAACTACGGTATGGCCTAGGCCAAGATCGTTAGCTTAAGGCGTTGCAGAACCTTGGCGATCCATGGCTAGACGCGAGGTCCCTCCGCTCTACCCGAGCTGGCGCGCGGGATGACGAGTCTTTATTTCTCTACTCGCATTTCATGAAGAGTCTGAGGTAGAGGCTTGACCCACACTTTTAATTACACCCTTGATAATAGGGACTTTATCGCAATCAATCTTGCCGAAGGTAGGATTCTACGGCGTTCTCGATCAATGCCTCGCCGTAATTCGCAGCGGCTTGTTCCAGCCGGGCTTGCTCTTCCGTGCCTTGCATAGCGTTGGCCGCCATCATGCAGAAGGCACAGCGGAAGACGGTATAGGCTTTGATGAAATTTGCAATCCGAGGCTTGGCGTCATCGCCGCTGGCGCGGCGATACATCTCGAGAAAAACCCCAGACTGCTGCTGGTCCATCTGCCATTCGACGATGGCTCCAGCCAAGTCCCAGGCGATGTCGGACACTCCGGGAAAGAAGTGGTCATCTCCATGACTGCCGGAATCGGTTTTCAACATTTGACCGGTGGAGGTGAGCAGCCATTCATGGGGCTGCATACGGGCATCGACTAGGACTGGCTTTTCCAGTTGCAGTCTTACCGGCATTTCTAACTTGAGTTCCTGCAAATTGTGCACGGCCATCTGCTGCAGGGAATTCAGATTGACCGTCTCGGCATGGAAGTTATGCAGACGAAAGGCGCAGTAAACAGCCATGCGGCCCAGCACGCTTTCAGAAAGATCGCTGGCGGTCATCGGACGGCCAGAAATCAACGGGTAGGACACAAAACCCTCGTCCTCCATCTTGGGTTGCGGACCAAATCCGGCCCTCGCGACTTGGGTTTCTCGTTCTAAGACCCGGCCGCCATAATGGGCCAGTCCCAGGAACTTAAAAAAACGCGGCTCCGCGCAGGTGGAGGATGAAAGATACTTCAGCCGCTCAAAATTCGACCAGGAAGCCGGCCAGCTCAACCATTTTAAGTGCTGGTGCATCCCTTCGGTCCGTTCAGCAGTTTGAGGCGCTCCGCTGCAAATGCGGGGGCTGCGCGCCTGCCTACGGCGGTAAGGAAGAGAGGTCTGCCCGGCACGACTGAAGTCCTGCCCTGATACACGTCTCGCTTCCTCAAAGAGAGTTTTCCCACATGCTGTAAAATCTTGGGCTTCCACCTTCACCGGATCCACCAGGACGAATAGTGGTCTAACCTCAGACGACAGAAAATGCCGCCGCCACTCACCGCCTCCGATCCACACTTCAGCCTCAGGCGGTTTGGAAATCGGGACGATAGCCGCAATCGAGCGGAACTGTCGCCACCGGCGAGGACCTTCTGGCGCGCACAGTGCATCGACATTCGGCTCATGACTGCCGATCAAGGTGACCTTTTCCGGTGTAACACCAGCCTGAACCAGCGACTCTCCCACGGAAAGGAATGACGAGCCACTCAGCCCCGGCCCTTCATCCACAATAAGAAACTCTGCGCCCGCAGATATCTCCTTTCGCACAAACTGTAGCTGTCCAGGAGAGAATTCCGTACGGCGGTCATAGGGGTGCCCGATGGGCCGGACTGTAATGCGCTCCGCATGGAGTCCCCGCTTTCGGGCAGCGGCGGCAGTAACCGCGCTCAGAGTTGAGCCGATGGTCCGAATGCCTATGACAGCGGCCCTTTTTGCCGAGGAACTGATCTTGTCCAAAACGCCGGCAAAAGCAAGGGGATGCAGGGCATAGTAAGCAAACCCCTCCGGCACAGTGATCGTCATGGCCTCCGGCATTGTTATCGCCTCAAGTGAAACCTTCAATTGCAGGAGTTTGCTGGCAAGATCGGTGTTAGGGTGCAGCAATCGTTCAGCTAGCGTATCGGTAAGGACGCGAAACGAGTGAGCTTCCAAACCTGCATCCTCAACAGCACATTCCAACTCACCGGCCCGCAGGAGCGCATTGAGGACCTCTGCGGGATCTGAGAGCAAGGAGAGTTGTTGAAGAAGGGCGCGCTTCAGAGTGCTTCCGCTTGTGACGGAGCGTCCTTCGCGGAAGATCAGCAGGTTTAAAGCACGCGTGGCCATCGGCCTGTGTGAATCAGGCCGCCACGTCTTGTTCTGGTTCTTGCTTCTTTTTGCGGCCTGAGCGCGGTGAACGCGCGATATCTCCTTCTTTATCTATGAAATAAAGATATTGGTTATCGCGCTGGACGGCATTAGGAACCAGGATTTGGGCTTCACCTTCGCCCGATTTGTTCTTTTGGCAAACGTTGCCACTGCCATCGATGAAATAGAGGTATTTCTTGTAGTCCCGTTCCAGGTTCAGCTTTTTTACTTTCTCTGCCATACCCTTACTCCGTTGTGCCGACGATTGCGAAAGTTTTGTCCTTAGTTGGAGGACGCAATGCTGCGTCTGGATGCCTGCTGGTCAGCGGGAATGGCGTCCTTTGGTCCGGCGGGATTCGCTCTTGTGGTGGACTTTCACGGCTTGCTGCCCTGGCGCCAGCACCATGCGTACAATCGGTGGATTGAATTTGTACTTCTGCTCATGCATGGTTCCGGCCAAATCTTTCACTCGCAGGATAAAAGTGCGCAGGGCGCCTTCCTTGCCGCCAAAGTCTTCATTGCCCACGGTGACGGGCAGGAAGCCGGCAAGATCGCGCTCGCGATAGGCAGTCTCATAACGGTGGTGGCGCACATTCCAGGTAAAGACTCGCACGTGATCGTAGTCGTAGGGCAGGCCATCTTTGCTTTCGGACGTCAGCACCAGGTATTCGGAGATCTTTTTATCTTCATCCTGTACCTGATCCAGGACGAAAAACGCCACGATTCGCTGGCCCTCTGCATATTGGGCAATGTCAATGGGCACATCAATATAGAGCATCCGTCCCAGGACCCATCCTACTCGTTTCTGGGAATCGCGGACGAGCCACCAATCTTCCAGCGCTGGAGGCTGGTTGGGCTTTTCGGCAATGCTATTCTGCTCTTCGCCGCTGGTTTCGGCTTCGGCTTCCTTTTGGTTTTTGTCGTCGGGCTTTGCTTTGGCTGGCGCGGAAATTGAAGCATTACGATCGACTGTTTGGCGCTCCAGCATGTCGACCTTCTCGTTTTCATTGAGTTGATACAGATGCTCGGTCTTCCTGCCGGGAATGGCGTGCAAGTTGATCTGGACCTTGGTAACGGCAACCGCCTGGGCCGGAACAGTTTTGTACTGTTCTGCCAGACGTTGCAGTTCGTCAAAAGTCTTCTGGTCGGTGAGATAGCGTTCCTGGATCCAACCCTCTTCCCCTCGGGAGGAGCGCACCCTTACATATCGCCGGCCTTGTGCACGCTCCAGCACACGAACACGATCGCCGTTGTGGAGGACACCGGCTTTGTTGTAGACAGCGGCTATACGATCGCGCAATACGGCTTCAGGCGAGGTCACGTAGGCATACTCTGACTTGTCACTGGCGCCCTCGCCACATCCGTTCAGAGCCAGGAGAATGGCAACGGCGAAAAGAACGGGAGCGCAAAGCAACACACGGCGGCGCGGCGAAGCCCCAAAAATTGTGCGAGAGAGATTGTGCATCGCGTGAAATCAAATAATAGCAGTGTTAGTCGCCAAGCAGATACGTATGCCATCAACAGGCAGATGGACGATTTTTGCAAAGCAAACACCGTATACTGACTGGTTTCGGAGGACCGGTGAACACTCGCATAAGGACAGCCTTCTTTTTATTGGTTTTGATTACTTCCCTGGCTTTTGGCCAGGCCAAGACTGAACGTGACAAGCTGGCCAACCACATCCGTGGTGAGCTGGAATTTATGGCCAGTGACGCTCTTCAGGGCCGGGGCAGCGGAACGCATGATGAATTGCTGGCTGCGGTATACCTCAGCTCTGAGCTGCGACAAATAAGCATTGAACCAGCCGGAGACAATGGCGGTTACGTCCAAGATGTTTCGGGCGAATTTGAGTTTTATGGGCAAGGACGCAAAAAGTGGAACACTCGCAATGTGATTGGGAGGCTCGAGGGTACGGATTCAAAGTTAAAAGATGAGGTCGTCCTGCTGACCGCCCACATGGACCACCTGGGGATCGGAAAAGAAGTTGCCGGAGACAACATCTATAACGGGGCTGACGACGATGCCTCCGGGTGTGTAGCAGTGCTTGAAATAGCGCGAGCCCTGGTGCAAGAAGAACACCACAAGCGAACGGTGATCTTTGCCTTCTTTGGCAGCGAAGAAACCGGTGGACAAGGTAACCAGTATTTCCTTGCCCATCCGCCTGTACCTCTGGAAAAGATCGTGGCTAACCTGGAGTTTGAGATGATCGGGCGTCCTGACTCGATGGTGAAACCCGATGAACTTTGGCTGACAGGATATGACCGCAGCAATCTTGGCCCGGAGCTGACAAAACACGGTGCGAAGCTGGTGGCGGACCCACATCCAGCCCAGCACTTCTTTCAGCGGTCCGATAATTATGCGCTGGCGCTGAAGGGCATTGTCGCCCATACCGTCTCCAGCTTTGGATTGCATAAGGACTACCACCGGCCCAGCGATGATTTGTCCCGTGTCGATTTCCCGCACATGGAGCAGGCCATTGAATCGATGATCAAGCCGGTGCAGTGGCTGGTGAATTCTGAATTTAAACCGCAGTGGGCGGAGGGGAAGAAACCGCAGTAATCCTTTCGTCTAGTCCCTCTGACAACATTCACATGCCTGCGCCTTTGGAATTCTCCGGCTTGAGGACATGCGCGTGCATGCGTGTGAGTTCTGCCTGGGCTTCTACATTACCAGGTTCCAGTGTCAGGACTTCGCGGTAGGCCTTCTCAGCTTCCCCCCATCGCTTCAGCGCCGCAAAGGCCAAACCCAGGTTTGCGTGATACACAGCGGGCTTGATGTCGTTCTCAATGGCTTTCCTGTAGCTGCCGACGGATTGCTCATAAGCCGCCTTCCCATAGTAAGTGTTTCCCAGCGCATTGTGATAACTAGCGTTCTTCGGTTCCAGCTTCAGGGCTTCGCGGTAGGCCGTCTCAGCTTCCTCCCATCGCTTCAGCGCCACAAAGGCCAAACCCAGGTTTGCGCGATACACAGCCGTCTTAGCGTCGTTCTCAATGGCCTTGCTGTAGCTGCCGACGGATTGCTCATAAGCCGCCTTCCGGTAGTAAGTGTTTCCCAGCGCATTGTGATGACTAGCGTTCTTCGGTTCCAGCGTCAGGGCTTCGAGGTAGGCCTTCTCAGCTTCCTCCCATCGCTTCAGCGCCACAAAGGCCAAACCCAGGTTTGCGTAATACACAGCCGTCTTGGTATCGTTCTCAATGGCCTTCCTGTAGCTGCCGACGGATTGCTCATAAGCCGCCTTCCGGTAGTAAGTGTTTCCCAGCGCATTGTGATAACTAGCATTCTTCGGTTCCAGCGTCAGGGCTTCGAGGTATGCCTTCTCAGCTTCCTCCCATCGCTTCAGCGCCACAAAGGCCTCGCCCAAGTTCGCGTGGTACACAGCCGTCTTGGTATCGTTCTCAATGGCCTTCCTGTAGCTGTCAATCGATTGCTCATAAGCCGCCTTCCGGTAGTATGTTTTTCCCAGCGCATTGTGATGACTGGCATTCTTCGGTTCCAGCGTCAGGGCTTCGAGGTATGCCTTCTCAGCTTCCTCCCATCGCTTCAGCGCCACAAAGGCCTCGCCCAAGTTCGCGTGGTACACAGCCGTCTTGGTATCGTTCTCAATGGCCTTCCTGTAGCTGTCAATCGATTGCTCATAAGCCGCCTTCCCATAGTAAGTGTTTCCCAGCCAATTGTGATGACTGGCATTCTTCGGTTCTAGCATCAGGGCTTCGAGGTATGCCTTCTCAGCTTCCTCCCATCGCTTCAGCGCCGCAAAAGCCAAACCCAGGTTTGCGTGATACACAGCCGTCTTGGTGTCGTTCTCAATGGCTTTCCTGTAGCTGTCAATCGATTGCTCATAAGCCGCCTTCCCATAGTAAGTGTTTCCCAGCGCATTGTGATGACTGGCGTTCTTCGGTTCCAGCGTCAGGGCTTCGACGTAGGCCTTCCCAGCTTCCTCCCATCGCTGCAGCGCCGCAAAAGCCAAACCCAGGTTTGCGTGGTACACAGCCGTCTTGGTGTCGTTCTCAATGGCCTTCCTGTAGCTGTCAATCGATTGCTCATAAGCCGCCTTCCGGTAGTATGTATTTCCCAGCCAATTGTGATAGCTAGCGTTTGTGGGGTCCAGCGCCAAGGCCTCGACGTAGGCCTTCTCAGCTTCCTCCCATCGCTTCAGCACCGCAAAGGCCTCGCCCAGGTTTGCGTGATACGCAGCCACCTTGGGCTCGTCTTGAATCGCCTTCCTGAAACTGTCTACGGATTGCTCGTAGTCCGCACTTCGGTAGTACACGACTCCCAGCGAGTCGTGGTAACCCGCGTTCTTGGGTTCCAGCGTCAAGGCTTCGAGGTAGGCCTTCTCAGCTTCCTTCCACCGCTTCAGCGCCGCAAAGGCCAAACCCAGATTTGCGTGATACACAGCAGGCTTGATGTCGTTCTCAATGGCTTTCCTGTAGCTGCCGGCGGATTGCTCATAAGCCGCCTTCCCATAGTAAGTGTTTCCCAGCGCATTGTGATAACTAGCGTTCTTGGGTTCCAGCATCAAGGCTTCGAGGTAGGCCGTCTCAGCTTCCTCCCATCGCTTCAGCGCCGCAAAGGCCAAACCCAGATTTGCGTGATACACAGCCGTTTCGGGGTCGTTCTCAATGGCTTTCCTGTAGCTGCCAATGGATTGCTCATAAGCCGCCTTCCCATAGTAAGTGTTTCCCAGCGCATTGTGATGACTAGCGTTCTTGGGTTCCAGCGTCAGGGCTTTGAGGTAGGCCTTCTCAGCTTCCTCCCATCGCTTCAGCGCCAGGAAGGCCTCGCCCAAGTTTGCGTGATACACAGCCGTTTTGGTGTCGTTCTCAATGGCCTTCCTATAGCTGCCAATGGATTGCTCATAAGCCGCTTTCCGGTAGTATGTATTTCCCAGCCAATTGTGATAACCAGCATTCTTGGGTTCCAGCGTCAGGGCCTTCTCAAGTCCGGCAATAGTTGTTGCTTGATCATCGTCAAAGATTTCATCTAGCCATGTCAAGTTTGCATAATGTGCCGGATTCCGGTCAAGCCAATCCATAACAATAGGCTTCAGCAATTCCGTGCAGGTGCTAAGTTTGCGAGCAGCTTCATCTATCGCCTGATCATAGGTCTGCTCCATCACAATCCCTGCTCTGGCCCTCTTTTTTAACGCGTACTGCCGCTTTTTATATAGATATAGATCTCGCAGAATCAACAATACATCAAAATTATCAGGGTAGTAGTCTCGAAGAATGTAGTGGCACAATTTCTCCCCAGCAGCGAGCGCCGTTTCGTCCATATAATTGCTTGATAGCATTTCCGCCCATATCCATAGCGTTCCGACGTCATCTCCATCGAGCCGATCGCGGCCTACTTTCGCGGATAGAAATCTATCTATTCCATTGCCTTTAGTATTGAACTCAAAACCCTCGAAAACGGCCGACAATTTAGTGATCGCTATCATCTTCTGCACTTCGGGAAGAGCCTGCACTATATCTTCCGACTGACTTTGTATTTTCGATTCCAATGAGGCGACATTCTGAAGACTCTCTTGACGCCTCTGGCGAGCGGCAAGCACTTTTAACTGCAGTTCTTTCGAATTCGCAGTCTGCCGACTTTCACCACCCTTGACAATAATTGCATCCTTGGGACCGGCAACAGAAACGGCCGGCTTGTCTTCTGTCGCTCTTCTCGCCAGCTCTTGCTCCTTGACTTTCACCCAGCTCCACTCTTGTTCTGCTCTATTGATCTGCTCTTCTTCTTCCGCCATAGTCTTTTTCATGTTATCCCGGGCATGGGTCAGGCGTGATTCAGCTAACGCTATTATGGAAATCGTCCACGTCGGTCCGAGCCTCTCTGCTTTCTCCAAACACTTCATAGCATTCTCTGTGTCCTCAGGGTCCTGCCTTGAAAGATAGGCCCTATGAAGATTGTAGGGAATGATTTTGTTATCGGGATCTTCGGCTTTAGCTCGCTCGAGGGCCACTATGGCCTCTTGGAGCTTGGTTCGATCACCCGTATGGAAATGGTAGTTAAAACAAGCGTTACCATAGTCATTCAGTACAAAAGCATGTACGGCTTTTACTATTCTCGCGGGAGCCTCGCCGCCATCCGCATCGTAGAGTGGGTCGTGGGGCCGAGATCCAGAGATGCGTGTAATCTTTTTGGCGACCCTCTTCTCAAAGAGAGCGAATCGCTCCAGCATAGCCGTACCGATATGATCATAATAAGACGTAGTAACGAAACGTCCTGCCCTGCGCGTGCTCGCAGCTACGCCCGGATCAGCAGAAATTGCCTGGGTGTAGAGATCATAGCTTCTGTTGAATTGCCCTTTTTCGGCGGCAATTCGGGCCAAGCCATAGTTGAGTTCACCGATAAAGGTTTGATGCATGATCGCTTTGATCTCGAGGCCGTTCTCAAAAGTGCGTGTCGCATGGCCGGCTTCTTCCAGGAGCCAGAATAGATAGCCGCGGCTTGCAAGCGCAGCAATATTGCCGGGATTGATCGCGAGGACCTGGAGATACTCTCGCAGAACGCTCTCGGCCCGCTGTGCCAGGAGTTCATCTTGCATCCTGAATTGCATTTCCAGGTTCTGCGCCAGGGAGTACTGGGCTATCTCAAAAGCCGTAGCTTCAGTGGCCTGTCGAAAAAGAAGGATCGCTTTTTCGGCATCGGCCTCGATGGTTGCCGCCGTCAAGAGGTAGAGAGGGTCTGTTTCACTCAAAGCGAGACCGACGGCTTTGGCATCAAGCAGGTATTGTTTGGCGCGCTGGGGCGAGTCCAGGTTCCAATAAGTCAGAGCAGCAACTACATAAGCATCAAATAGTATGTGGGTCTGCTTTTCAAACAGAGCTTGCGACGGCATCAGGAACAGACGGGTGATCCATGAATCCCTGGGGAAGGTCACTAGCGCCATAAGGCTATGCAGACGGTTTTGTTGACGAATCTTCCACAGTGAGGAATGCTCTCTTCCATTGTCTCGTAGTGTCGCCAGTTGCCATTTGTGGTTCATCTTGTTGTGAAGCCTTACCAAAATGTTGATTACATCATCGAGGCCTTCACGCGTCTCAAATAAGGGGTTTTTGACTCGTCCCGACAAGGCAGAAATTATTCGCCTGTAGTTGAGCGATTGAGCATACCCGATTTGTATCCTTGCATGAGTATGAACAAACTTCGCCTTCAGGCGCCAAAAGACCGGTAACTTAAGACAAAAGGATGTCAATGGCCGGACATTCGCCACGTCGAAATATCTTAGTGCCTCTTTATAGAGAACGATAGCGTGGTCATAAGCGTCTATTGTGTTGGATTTAGTGAAGTCCTGGGCCTCATGGAAAAGGGCTGCGGCCCGCAGATAAGTGGTTGGAAAGAGCTGGATTTTGCCCGTTATGTCAGCCTTGATTTGGTTGTAGATGGCAGTAGCGATTCGCGAATAGACACGCTCAACCAGTTGCTTGTAGCCGTTGACATCCAGTGTATCTTTTGCCGGGCGCAGTCCTGCTTTAGGCGCTTTGGCGCTCGATGTCTGGAATGCCTTTCTCAGCGTATAACTGACGGACTGGGCCACGATTTCAGGCTTGCTGGGTGGACCGATCCGGATCCTGGGCGTGACGTGGATGATCCACTCACCGGGTTCTTGCTCACGTATCGCGTAGTCGCCACTAATGTAGATATGTGATGTCAGGGCTGTCACGCCATACGGAGATGAGGCCACCGACTGAGGATTAAGCAGGGAGAGTCTTTGAATTCGGTTCGATAGCGCTTCGATTAGATCACGGTGTAAAAGGGAAAGTTGCTGCTCGTTTTCGAGTGTGAAAGTGTTTTTTCGAGGTGAGCCAACTGGATTGAAGGGTTCGACCCAAAAGGTGTACCGAAAAGGCTCTTCGACTTCTTTCAGGAGAACTCCCGTCCACCGTAGAAGAAAGTAAGTGCCAAGGCCGATACTGAAGATTGCCACTCCAGCGAATTCTGGAAATGAAACTATCCCCTTATGGCCAACCAAGTTACTCCAATGGAATGAAACCAGTTTGATGAAAAAGGTTCCGACATTGGTCAGGTAATCGTATCTCGCTGCGATCATAACTTGGATGATCGCCCAAGCGACAGCTCCGACTGCGCTAATCGTGCTGATCTGCCTGCGTTTGACTAGATCGGCTTCTGCTCCTTGGACAACGCTTAACAGCCGCTTTGAAGGCACTAAATCAGTGAGGTTCATACTCTATCTACTGGACGAACTTGCCCAACCTCCATCGCATCTGCCAGTCGCAGATGCGCCGCCATGAGCCTCGGGCGAACATATTCGGTTTTACGGATTATTCGAGTGAGCCGCTCAGGTCGAGACCCTTCTATAGGAGTAGTGATGAAAACTGGCAAAACGTATCAGACTTTGTGACAGGCTGAGAGGTTTTTATGTGCGGGTTGGCAGCGTTCCTTTGGAGTCTCCCAGGATATCCTATAGTTAAAGGGCTTTAATCTTGTTAACGTCCAAGGAGGTGTAATAAAAAAGGAAGATGAAGCCTAATTCGGTTTTTCCCGTTTCTTGCCGCCCAAGATGCGCTCATCGATGGGCTTACGTCCGCGGAAGCCCTCTTCTAATCCATGCCAGAATTCGATCTTGTCTTCTCCAAACTTCCAGCACAGGAGCACGATCTGGTCGTCGACCACGCAGGGAAAATCCAGCAGACCGATATCGAGGTCTTTGATCTGTACGCCGATGGCCTCAACTTCCGCCATGGCGTCTTTGGTGTTTTGGGCGGCTTTGTCGCGCTCTGCCCGGCGGCGCGCAACTGCAGGGACATCGACAAACAAGCCTCCGCTCAGCAGAATGCGGTGATTCAGGTCCTGTAATTCTTTCTCAACCGTCTCAATCACTTGTTTGCCTTCCATAGCGCGCTTGAGCAGCGACTTGAGCACAGGCAACAATCTGTGCGCCTCTTCGAGGGTGAATGTCTTCATCTTTGACATAGAAGTCCTGCTTCAATCCTACTCTAAATTCCATCTACAGCAACGAAACATTACTTCAGAACAACTCAGAGAACCTGCTTGCGCCAGACCGCTTATTGAATCTCCAGCATGCGGTCCAGCGCCACGCGTGACCAGTGCTTGACTTCATCCGGCACCTGGATGCAGTTCACCACATTTCCTTCGATCAGATTTTCCAGGGCCCAGCAAAGGTGCTGGGGAGAGATGCGAAACATGGTGGTGCATAGGCAGCCGGAATCATCGAGAGTGATGACCATTTTGTTTTCTTTGGCAAACTCTTTGCCCATTCGATTGACCAGATGGATTTCAGTTCCTACGGCAAATCTGGTCCCGGCCGGGGCATCTTGGATGATCTTGATCAGGCGCTCGGTGGAGCCGATGCCATCCGCTTTCTGGCAGACCTCCCAGCGGCACTCCGGATGAACAATGACCTTGATATCCGGGTACTTGATACGGACTTTATCGACGTGTTCCGGCAGAAAACGCTGGTGGACCGAGCAGTGCCCCTTCCAAAGGATGACCTTGGCCTGGCGCAGCCTGGCAGGTGTAAGGCCGCCCATAATCATGTAGGGGTCCCAAACCACGCAGTCATTGAGGGGAATTCCCAGGGCGTAAGCGGTATTGCGTCCGAGATGCTGATCAGGCAGGAAGAGGACTTTTTCATTGCGTTCCAATGCCCATTTGAATGCACCTGCGGCGTTGGATGACGTACAGACCAACCCGCCGCGCTCGCCGCAAAAGGCCTTGATGGCGGCAGTTGAATTCATATACGTAACGGGAGTAATTCCGCTGCCTTGCTGGTCTGTCAGCCCCAGATCCACAAGTTGGTCCCAGCAGCTTTCAACCTGTCCAATTTCCGCCATATCGGCCATTGAACAGCCGGCATTTAAATCAGGCAAGATCACCTGTTGGCCTGAATGGGCGAGGACATCTGCGCTCTCTGCCATGAAGTGTACACCGCAGAAAACAATGTATTGAGCGTTGGTGCGGGCTGCCTCGTTGGCGAGCTTGTAAGAATCACCGCGAAAATCGGCGAAACGAATGACCTCATCGCGTTGGTAGTGGTGGCCCAGAATGATGGTGCTGGCGCCCAAAACTCGCCGGGCTGCAGCAATACGCGCATCCATGGTGTAGTCGGGAAGAACCAGGTAGTTATCGAGTGAGCAGCTTTCGGGCCGCTCTATGGTCGGCGCAATCGCAGTTAACATTTTATTTCCGCCTTCAGCTCCGAGCATTTTGGCTTGGAACGGGGATGTTGAAAGCATCCGCAGGCTCCAGTAGGTCCACATCTTCCCGACCTACGGGGTTGTTGAAGCCCACGTCCTACTGAGCTTGGATGCCGCCAGAAGGATTTCGACTCAAATAGTCGTCCGGCACATCAAAGCACCTGCTTATTTTAGCCAGTGAACAACATTTCGTGCAACCGGAGTAGCTGTGGGAGCGTATTAGAGTTGCGGATGCCCCGGTTTGTCCAATTATGAACATTGGCAAATCCGTCTAATAAATGCCGCACAACCGGCAGACCAAAGATCATAATGTTTCCCTTGAGGAGAACTCCTGATGTGGTCAGATTTCCGCTATGTAGCCCGGTCGCTGGTTAAGAGCCCTGTATTCGCGTTGACAGCCATTGCCGCTCTCGCTCTGGGCATTGGCGCCAACACTGCCGTATTCAGCGTTTTCAATGGCCTGATGTTGCATCCAGCGGGCGTCTCACAGCCGGACCGGCTGGTGGTCGCACAGGCAAAGTATGACAAGCTGAACTTGAGGAGCATTCCACTTTCTGCCCCTGATTTCGCCGACGTCCGCGACGGAAAACAGGTTTTCTCATCGGCAGCGGCCATGGCCCAAGCCGACTACAACTACACTGGTGGCGACTGGCCGCAAAGGCTACAGGGAGCCAAGGTCACATGGCAATGGTTCGAGGTCTTTGGCGCCAGCCCGCAACTTGGCCGCGCCTTTCATGCGGAAGAGGACCAGGCCAAGGCCGATCATGAAGTAGTTTTGGCTTACAACACCTGGAAGCGCGTGTTCGGCGGCGATCCGAAGATCGTAGATAAGAGCATCCAGCTCAATCAGCAATCGTATCGCGTGGTGGGCGTGATGGGACCGGAGTTTCGCTGGCCCGGCCAGGCAGATCTCTGGGTGCCTCTCGGTTTAGCTGCGGATGAATACGCAGAAGGCAACCGTTACAACGAAAGCCTGTTTGTTGTAGCGCGGATGAAGCCGAACGTGCCTTTCATCCAGGCTGACGCATTCGTCAAACTGACCGCTCAGCGGCTGGCCGAGGAGCATGATCCAGGGCGCGGCTACGCCAAAGACTCCGGCTGGGGCATGTTTGTTGTGCCGCTGACCCAGTTTATGTTTGGCGATGTAAAGACCCAGGTGCTGATTCTCCTGGGAGCAGTCGCTCTGGTTTTGCTGATAGCTTGCTCGAACATCGCCGGGTTGATGCTGGTGAGGTCCTCAACCCGCAGCCGCGAAATCGCACTACGCACCGCACTGGGAGCAGGACGTTGGCGATTGATTCGGCAAGTCCTGGTGGAAAGCTTGGTGCTGACCTGCGCTGGAACGCTGCTGGGAGTACTTGCAGCTTATGGCGGAGTCCATTTGCTGGTGCAGTTTTCTCCGGAGAATCTTGCGGCAGGCCTGGCGATCAATCTGGACCGCTACGTTTTGTTGTTCACTTGCGGCGTCGGAATTCTGTCCGCTCTCCTCTTCGGGCTGGCTCCCGCATGGCAGGTATCAAGCATCGGTCGCTATGAATCGCTCAAAGAAGGCGGACACACCGGCAGCGCTGGACGTGGCCGACAACGGCTGCGGTCGGTGCTTGTAGTGGGAGAGCTTGCTGTGGCCCTGGTACTACTCGTATGCTCCGGCCTTTTCATCAAGAGCCTTTCGCGAACGCAGGAAGTCGATACCGGATTCAAGCCCCGGGGCGTTATGAGCGCCGCCCTAGCCTTACCTGAAACGCAGTACAACAACGAGGACAAACAGGCTGTCTTTTATCATAGCGTCCTGGACCGTTTAGGTGGGATCTCAGGAGTGAGCGCAGCAGGCGCCGCCATGCCTATGCCTTTCAGCAGCTTGGATTGGTCAGCTTCGTTCGGGATTGAAGGCCGTCCGGGTGGTCCCGGCGATCCCGGGCCACATGGGAACGTCCGTTATGTGACACCCGGATACTTTTCTGCCCTCGGTATTCCACTGCGCGAAGGACGTTACTTCACCGACCAGGACCGAAAAGGGACGGAACCGGTGGCGGTGATTGATGAGAACCTTGCTCGCCAGTACTGGCCGAACGAGCATCCAGTCGGAAAGCGAATGCGTCGTGGAAGCCGGGCGACATGGGCGACCATTGTGGGAGTCGTTGGGCACGTCAAACACTCAGCCCTGATCGGTGACTCGGATAAAGGAGTGTATTACTATCCGATTTTCCAGTCCCCAGTGCCGCAGGCTTTCCTGGTGGCCAAGACCAGTGGCAATGCTCTGGACCTGGCCAGCGCCATCCGCGAAGCAGTGCGATCGGTGGACACTAACCAGCCAGTGCACGACTTGGCTTCCATGGACCAACTTATTTCAAAATCGCTTGGACCTCGGCGCTTCGCTGTGCAATTGTTAGGGTTCTTCGCAGCCGTTGCGGTATTGATGGCGGCATTAGGGCTATACGGTGTGATCAGCTACGCGGTCACGCAACGGACGCAGGAGATTGGTATTCGCATGGCGCTGGGCGCTGAGAGAAAACAAGTGTTGACTCTGATCATTGGTCACGCTTTTCGACTCGGCATCGCGGGGGTGGTGGCCGGCCTTCTACTCTCGTCGATTGTGGCATGGCTGCTTGCCAGCCAGTTCTTCCATGTTAGCGCCTTCGATCCCGCAACATTTGCGCTGATGGCGCTCGGCCTCATGCTGGTGACCTTGGCAGCCAGCTACGGTCCTGGACGAAGGGCGACCCAAGTCGATCCGATGGTGGCCCTCCGATACGAGTAAGTCACTGGGCTATTGATGAAGATGAATAAGATCGATCCTCAACTCCGGCGAGCCTTGCGGTCTCTGCCCAGAGTCGCTTGGCCGCTTCCTCGTCTCGGGCTTCTTTCGTTGGTGTTGCCGGGCGGCATTTGTAGAAATACTGGCCGTTAACGTTGGCCACCTCATCTGACGACGCGAGGTATACGATAGTTTCGGCCCCTTTCTCGGGTGAGATTGCAACCACTTTGGCGACCCGCACCACAAAGGAGAACAATCCGCCACTCTCATCGCCAAAACGGGTAGCTACAAAGCCAGGATGCAGGCAGTTGGCGGTGATCCCGGTACCGGCCCAGCGGCGTGCCAGTTCACTGGTGAACAGGATGTTGCAAAGCTTGGACCGGCCATAAACCGGAAACCCGCGATACTTGTTTGCCGATTGCAGATCGTTAAAATCGAGCTTCGCACCCTTGTGTGCATCCGATGATGTACTGACCACACGCGAAGGCGCCGCGGCCGCCAGGCGTTCGCGCAGGAGGTGGGTCAGCACGAAATAGCTCATATGGTTGGTGGCAAAAGTAAGCTCCAGTCCATCTTCAGTAAGTTGACGCGAACCGAAGAGAGCGCCAGCATTGTTGATGAGCACGTCAATGCGCGGCTCCGCCGTGGCTATTTCCGCCGCCACCCGCTTCATCTCCGCCATGCGCGACAGATCGGCATAATGGATGCTGTGCGAAACAGCAGGCGCCAACTGTCGCAACCGGGCCAGCGCCGCTTCGCCACGTTTCTTGTCGCGTGCCACCAGTACCAGGCGTGCACCCATGCCGGCCAGCCTCTCCGCCGCAACTTGTCCTATTCCCGAAGTAGCGCCGGTAATTACGACAACTTTTCCTTGCATGGTCGCTTTACCTTCCTTTCCGTCCGAACAGTGTAGCAGCCGCAAGGGAATGTTACGCGGAACGCACCGTACCACTTGGTCTATTGACCGATTGCGTAATAATCCCCGCAGAATCATGCAAATCGCAAGAAACTTGCCTTTATCACTGGACAGCAATAGTGGGTAGCGCTGACAATCATAGTTACACGCTCATCCACTCCTGCTGCGAATGTGTGTCTGCTGGAAGAGGAAAGGAATCCATGAAACGACTATTCAACGTTATCTTACCGCTGGTACTGCTGGTATCAGCCTTGACCGCGCAAGAAAAGCGGGCCTCCGCTCAGGGAGCGCCACAACTCATTGACCGGGAACTATTGTTCGGCAACCCTGAGATTGCCGGCGCCCAGCTTTCTCCTGATGGTAAATACATCTCGTTTCTCAAGCCGTGGAAAGATACGCGCAATGTCTGGGTCAAAAAAGTTGAGGAGCCGTTTACCTCAGCCAGACTGCTGACCACTGAGACCAAGCGTCCTGTCGCCGGCTATCTTTGGAGCCGGGACAGCAAATTTGTTCTTTACGTTAAGGACAATGATGGAGACGAAAACTTCAACCTCTTTGCTGTCGATCCGGCTGCCGCGCCCGCTCAAGGCGCCGAAGCGCCGCCTTCGCGTGATCTTACTGGGTTGAAAGGCGTCCGCGTAATGTTCTACAGCGTTCCCAAGCATGAACCGGACGTGGTTTACATTGGGCTGAATGACCGCGACAAGGCCTGGCACGATCTGTACAAACTGAAAATTTCTACGGGTGAGAAGACCTTGGTCCGCAAAAACACAGAGCGCATCTCTGCCTGGATCTTCGATCTAAGCGGCCAGTTGCGTCTGGCGACCCGCGCGGCTGAGAACGGTGACACTGAAGTGCTCCGCGTTGATCCAGACAAGTTCACCAAAGTCTATTCGTGCTCGGTTTTCGAGAGCTGCAATCCCATTCGCTTTCACAAAGACGGCAAGCGCGTCTATATGGAAACCAACAAGGGTGACAATGTAGATTTGGCCTCATTGGTGCTGTTTGACCCCGAGAGCGGAAAGATCGAAACAGTTGAATCTGATCCTCTCAAGCGGGTGGATTTGGGAGGCATCGATTTCTCCGAGGCAACGGATGAATTGATTGAGACTGCTTATGTAGATGAACACTTGCGTCGTTACTACAAGGACAAAGGATTCGAAGCGGACTACAAGTGGCTGCAAGGCAAGCTGCCCGGCAAAGAGATTGGGACCGGCTCACGCACGCTTGACGAGCAGGTTTGGCTGGTGACGGCCAATAGCGACATCGAACCCGGTGAAACTTACCTCTTTGATCGGAAAACGCACAAGCTCACACTCCAGTACAAGGTCCGGGAAAAGTTGCCGCGCGAAGCGCTTGCTGAGATGAAGCCGGTCCACTACAAATCATCCGATGGCTTGGAAATTCCGGCTTATCTTACTCTGCCCAAAGGTGTGCCGGCCAAAGGGCTTCCGACGCTAGTGATACCGCATGGTGGCCCTTGGGCCAGGGATGTATGGGGCTATAACCCGCTGACGCAATTCTTCGCCAATCGAGGCTATGCCGTGCTCATGCCCAATTTCCGCGCCTCTACCGGATATGGCAAGAAATTCCTCTCTGCCGGTAACCATGAGTGGGGCCGCAAGATGCAGGACGATGTTACCTGGGGAGTAAAGTACCTGGTGGAACAAGGGACCACCGACCCCAAGCACGTTGGGATTCTGGGTGGCTCCTACGGCGGCTACGCCACGCTGGCGGGAGTAACATTCACGCCCGATACTTATGCCGCTGCGGTTGATATCGTCGGTCCTTCAAATCTGATTACGCTATTGGATTCCATTCCGCCATATTGGGAGTCCATCCGCAAGGTCTTCTATGAGCGCATGGGTGATCCAAGTACCCCAGAAGGCAAAGCGCTCCTAATCGAGCGTTCGCCGCTGACCTCGGCGGCGAAAATCAAGACACCGCTCATGGTGGTGCAAGGCGCCAACGATCCGCGGGTGAACCGCAGAGAAGCGGAGCAGATCGTGATTGCCTTGCGCGACCGTGGCTTCCCGGTGGAATACCTGCTGGCGCCGGATGAAGGACACGGCTTTGCCCGTCCGGTCAACAACATGGCACTGTACATGGAGGCGGAGAAGTTTCTCGCCAAGTACCTAGGCGGCCGCTACCAGGACGGTGGCACGCCGGAAGCTGTAGCGCGGCTCAAGGAGATCTCCGTCGATCCCAAGACCGTGGTTCTGGCAAAGAAAGTAGAGGCAAACACTGTGGGCGCTCCCCAGTTGGCAGTCGATCTGCAATCGAGCACCTACAAATATCAGGTGAAGATTGCGGCTGGCGGTCAGGAGATTCCCATGAGCCTTTCCACCACGATCAAGGAAGACAATGGCGCCTGGACGGCCACCGATGTCTTTGACACGCCCAACGGTCAAATAACTGACACGGCCACCCTGGAGAAAGGCAGCCTGATCGTTCGGAAGCGCAGCGTAAAACAGGGACAAGTCACTATCGACTTGGACTTCACCGGCAACAAAGCCTCTGGCTCGATGAGTATGAACGGGCAAGATAGAGCCATATCCAGCGATCTTGGCGGACCGTTGTTCGCCGACGCCGCTGGCGCCCAACAGGCCATAGGATGCTTGCCGCTGGCAGAGGGCTACACCACAACCTTCAGAAACTTCGATGTTCAGAAGCAAAAGGAAAAACTGGTCCAGTTGAAGGTTGCCGGTGTGGAAAGCGTGACCGTGCCAGCCGGAACGTTCAACGCCTACAAAGTAGAGATCTCCTCTGCGGATGGCGGGACCGATAAAGAAACTCTGTGGATAGCGAAGGACTCGCGCAAACCAGTGAAGACCTCTGCGGTGCTTGCCGCAATGGGTGGAGCTGTTCTAACCGCGGAACTGGTTCCGTAGGACCTTCTGATCTCATGAATTCACTACTGGGGACCGGGTTTTTCCGGTCCCTTCTTTTTTGTTAGTTCATCACACCGCCCGCACTGTCACAAAAGTTTATAGTTTATTCCGCAACTATGCTTAAGATGAGCCAGGCGGACTATGATCTAATCCGTCAGGAAGCCGAACAAAGCTATCCCAGGGAGAGTTGCGGAATTCTGCTCGGCATCAGCTCTGATGGCTGCCGTAACGTGAACTCAATCATTCAGTGTGATAACGCAGACCCGGAGCCATTACGCCGTTACACCATCGATCCTAAACAGGTGATTGCCGCTTTCAAACTGGCCCGCAGCCGGAACCAGGACATTATTGGTTTTTATCACTCCCATCCTGACCATCCTGCACAATTTTCTGATACCGACCTGGCTGAAGCTTATTGGCAGGACTGCTCCTACGTCATTACCAGCGTTAATCATGGACGGGCCGCTCAAACCAAGTCTTTTGTGCTCACTGGATGGGACGAGAGCAGGAATTTTGTAGAAGAAAGGATCGAGGTTCTTAGCAAGCTGTAAAGTCGAATTGTCTTTAAAACTTCTTGCGAATTGGTATTGCACTGTACGCAATTTGCGTAATAATATACGCATTATGCGTACTATTGCTTTGCTGGACACATTATTCCCCGAAGTGCGGCAAGGAATCCTCTTTGCTACTCTGACCCGCCCGGAGAAATGGTGGTATCTTTCCGAACTGGCGGATTTCCTTCACACAAGACCGTCCAGTCTGCAACGAGAGCTTGCCGCTCTGGTTCAGAGCGGCATATTGGAGCAGCGCCGCGATGGACGTAGAACGTACTTCAAGGCAGAAACCCGCTCCCCTATTTTTCGAGATTTGCGCAGCATATTCGAAAAAACTGCCGGTCTCGTTCCGACCTTACGAACTATGCTCCGGCCCTTGGGAGACAAGATCGTTTGCGCGTTCGTGTACGGCTCGGTTGCACGTGGTGAGGAACGGGCGACGAGCGATGTGGACCTTATGATCATTGGAGCAGTGGAGCTGGCAGACCTCTTTCCCTCTCTTGGAAAAGCGGAGAAGCGTTTGGGCCGGGAAATCAACGTCACAAACTATTCAGTCGATGAATTCCGCAAGAAAGCATCTGAGGGGAATCATTTTTTGACGACTGTGCTCAACGGAAATCTTCAGTTCGTGAAAGGTGAACAGCGTGTCTTGGACGCAATTGCTGGCAAATAACGAAGTCAGGCAGCATACGACCTCGAAGAAAGAGTTGGATAGTATCCGGGCTATCATCGCGCGTGACCTGGCCGACGCTTCTATAAAGGGCTTATCAGCGGATAGACGTTTTGCCACCGCTACAATGCGGCTTTACAAGCTGCGAAGATGGTAATTGCACTGTGCTGGTTATCGCGTGACAGCAGGCGCCGGGCATCATAGGATTTCCTTTGAGAGCGCCAAATTGGCGATTGGCAAGACTGCGGACCCGTTTGCTGATTATTTTGATAGATGTCGGCGCAAGCGCAATATCATCGACTACGATGATGCTTATGTCGCCTCGGAAACTGAAGCTCAGGAAATCGTAAAGCACGCAAAGGAATTTATTGATGCGGTCGAGCAGTGGATTGCAAAAAACAATCCGACGTTAAGAACATAATCTTTGAACGCAACCTTATCGGACGGTTCAATCAAGGCGAACTGATCCTCTAACTGATCCTCTAATGGACGACGATTGAAGACTTAGAGATCTGACCTTTGTGTGACGCGATCACCAAAGATCAGCTAAGTCCAACAGAATCAAAGCGCTTAAATTTTTCTGTCCGGTGCGGGCTGAAATTGAGTTAAGTCTTTGTTTTCTAACGTTTTATTCGCTCATGAACGAGGCTGCGCCAAACAACTACAGATTAGATTTGCTGGCAAAACTGTTTACTGCTGGGCAGGTGTAAATCTGCGCTAGAATTGTAGGAACGAAGTTATGTTGTTTCTTATTCCAATGCGAATGCGTCCCCACACGTCCTTCATGCCGCGATGTTAGCGTCTTCATCGCCACGGCTTGTAACATTCACGATATTTAAATGAAGGAGTTTTTATGGTCACCACCTCGGCGCCACAGCAGGTCTCCACATTATCGAATGAAGAAGTATTGAGGTATTCCCGCCATCTGATCATGCCGGAAGTGGGCATGGAAGGACAGGAGAAGCTGAAGAGCGCCCGAGTCCTCTGTATTGGCACCGGAGGTCTGGGCTCGCCGCTGGCGCTTTACCTGGCGGCCGCTGGAGTCGGCACGCTGGGGCTGGTGGATTTCGATGTGGTCGACTTCAGCAACCTACAACGCCAGGTAATTCACTTCACCTCGGATGTAGGGCGGTCCAAGCTGCAATCCGCGAAGGAAAAAATTGCCGCCATCAATCCGTTCGTCAGCGTAAAGGCTTTTGAGACCCGCCTGACCAGCGAAAATGCCCTCAAGATCTTTGCCGATTTCGACATCATTGTTGATGGGACTGACAACTTCCCCACCCGTTTTCTGGTGAACGATGCCTGCGTCTTTACCGGCAAACCGAATGTATATGGATCAATCTTTCGCTTTGAAGGCCAAGCCAGTGTTTTTGCCGCGAAAGACGGCCCCTGCTACCGCTGCCTGTATCCTGAGCCGCCTCCGCCGGGTCTGGTTCCTTCATGCGCCGAAGGAGGAGTATTGGGTATTCTCCCGGGACTGGTAGGACTGATTCAAGCGACAGAAGCGATCAAGCTCATCCTGGGAAAGGGCGAGCCTCTGATCGGACGCCTGCTCCTCGTCGACGCCCTGGGAATGCGCTTCCGCGAACTGAAATTAAGAAAGAATCCTGACTGTGTGGTTTGCGGAAAAAACCCCACTGTGACTAGACTGATTGATTACGAAGAATTCTGTGGAGTGCGAGGACAAGAAAAATCTGTGAGCGCCAATACCTTTGAAATCAGCGTGGAAGAATTGAAGCGACGCCTGGACGCCAAAGAAGAAGTATTTATTCTGGATGTGCGGGAACCGCATGAATACCAGATATGCAATCTGAATGGCCATCTGATTCCCTTGAATGATCTGCCCAAGCGTATGAATGAACTTGATCCGGACCGGGAAGTGGTCGTCCACTGCAAGATGGGGGGCCGCAGCGCCAAAGCGGTTGAGTTCCTGCACAAGTCGGGCTTCACCAAGGTAAAAAATCTTACCGGCGGCATCCTCGCATGGTCAGACAAGATCGACCCCAAGGTGCCGAAATACTAGCCAAAGATATTTGAAACTTGGAACTGGGTCGTGATCGGGAGATCCGGTGATCGGGAGATCAAAAAAACGATTCATTTCTCCGTCTGAAACAAATACCGCCCCTTCACCTTCGCACTGACGGACTCGGCGACTTTCAGGAAAGCGCTAGCGGCGTGAGAAAGTTGTCCGCCCTTGCGGTACACAATTCGTAGCTTGCGGTCCAGCTTTAGCTCTTGTACCGGAATCGATATCAATTCACCCCGGGCCAGTTCCGGCTCTACGGCAATTTCGGGGACAAGTGCAACACCATTGCCGGCCGCCACGAACCTCTTGATGGCCTCAATCGTAGGCATCTCCACGCCGATATTAAGCGGTGTCTTGTGGCGCTTGAATGCCTCCAGGACTTTCATTCGGAAAGGCGAGACCACGTTGTGGGCCACAAATGACTCCGCTCCCAACTGGCGGATGCTGACCGATTTCACTTTCGCCAGCGGATGATTCGGAGGCACCACAAATGCCAACTGGTCCCGAAAAACAACAATCGACTGTAACAGGACATTTTCAGGGCGAAAAGAAAGCACCCCTAGCTCCACCGTGTGGTCGAGTACCTGGTCTGGGATGGAACTGGCCAGGGAACGCTGCACAGCGATCTTGATCATGGGACAGAAGCGCCGGAACTCCCCCAGCACCCGCAGCAGGTAGACCGAGGTAAATTCATTGGCCCCAATGACCAGCGTGCCTCGCTGAAGCTGGCGTAACTCCTTCAGCGATGCCCGCGCCTCGCGGCGTAGATTCAGCATCTTCTGGGCATATTCTTGAAGGAGCTTTCCAGCATCGGTCAGGATTCCGTCGCGGGAAGAGCGGTCAAACAGCGGTTCGCCAATCTCTTCTTCCAGCTTGCGCACTATCTGGCTCACTGCCGGTTGGGTCCGGTGGATTACCTTGGCTCCACCGGAAAAGCTACCGGTCTGGACTACTGCAAGAAACGTTTCCAGGTGAAAGAAATCCATGTTCTCTCTTTTCTCTTCAGCTCGCCGCACTGAATGTATGGTTTATATAATAAGAAACACTAATGATATCAGAAGAAATATAAATTTGACTTATCTTCTTCCGGCTGTGAGTATAAAGCTTTCCCTTGTGGATCGCAGGAGAGCGTCAAATGAGCGAAAGTCACATCACAATTTTCGATACCACCTTGCGCGACGGTGAGCAGTCCCCCGGTTGCAGCATGGGAATTCAGGACAAGTTGCGGATGGCATGTCAACTCGAGCAGCTTGGGGTTGACGTCATGGAAGCGGGCTTCCCTATTGCTTCTGAAAACGAGTTCAAGGCCGTGCGCCTGATCGCTTCGGAGGTGCGCCAGCCTGTAATTGCCGCGCTGGCCCGCGCGCATAAACTTGATATTGAACGGGCATGGCTGGCGCTCCAACCGGCCAAACGTCCGCGCATTCACACATTTCTGGCCACCTCCGACCTGCACCTGGAGTGCAAGCTCAAGATCAGCCGCGCCCAGGCCCTTGACCAGGTTTATGAGGCGGTTTCTCATGCGAAATCGTTTTGTGATGATGTTGAATTCTCACCCGAGGACGCCACCCGCTCCGAACCCCAGTTCCTGTGCGCAGTGCTGGAAGCCGCGATTGAGGCTGGGGCGACGGTGCTGAACATTCCTGACACTGTAGGTTATGCCATTCCTGATGAGTTTTTCCGCACTATCCAGACCATTAGACAGCAAGTGCGTGGAATAGAAAAAACCACCATCTCGGTCCATTGCCACAACGATTTGGGATTGGCGGTAGCCAACAGCATTGCCGGCATCAATGCAGGAGCGCGCCAGGTGGAGTGCACAATCAATGGAATTGGCGAGCGCGCCGGGAATGCGTCGCTGGAAGAAATTGCAATGCTCTTGTGCGTGCGCAAAGCGCAATTGCCGTTCAGCACCTCCATCAACACCTGCGAAATCTACCCGGCCAGTTGCCTGCTGGCGGAGATCATTGGCTTTGCTCCCCAGCCCAACAAAGCAATCGTTGGGCGAAACGCCTTTGCTCATGAAGCGGGCATCCACCAGCACGGCGTCATCAGTAATCCTTTGTGCTACGAGATCATGACTCCGGAATCGGTAGGCGTACCTGGAAATAATCTGGTGCTGGGCAAGCACTCCGGACGCCATGCACTGGCGAAACGGCTGGCCGAGCTTGGCTATACGACTGAAGGTTTTGAACTCGAAGGCCTGTACTGCCAGTTTATGAAGCTCGCAGAAAACAAGAAACGAGTTTACGACCAGGATCTGATTTCATTGTTTCCAAATTCGCGGCGAACGACCGCCGTTGCTCAAGCTGCCAACTGAAACATTTCATTTTTTAGAAAGTGGAGTCTGCATGCGTTTTAAGATAGCTGTTCTTCCCGGCGACGGCATCGGCCCGGAGGTGTGCCGCGAGGCGGTGCGTGTTTTGCGGGCACTGAATGCTTTCCACGACAGCGAGTTCCAATTGGTTGAGAAACCCATTGGCGGGGAGGCCATCCGTAAGACAGGCACGCCTTTGCCGCAAAGCACCCTTGAAACTTGCCTCAACAGCGATGCGGTACTGCTCGGAGCGGTCGGAGCGCCGGAATTTGATCATTTGAGTGGCACACAGCGTCCTGAAACCGGCCTGCTTCAGTTGCGGACTGCTTTGGGTGGATTCGCCAATCTGCGCCCTGCGATCTCCTTTGATGCAATCGTTGATTGCTCACCCTTGAAGAGATCCAGGGTTGAGGGAGCGGACGTACTGATTGTCCGTGAGCTGTTGGGTGGCCTCTACTTCTCTCATCCGCGGGGATTCGGTGAAAGTCAACGGGATGCCTTCAACACCATGCGCTATTCCACCGAAGAAATTATACGGGTTGCCCGAGTGGCATTTGAACAAGCCCGCAGCCGCCGCAAGAAACTAACTTCCGTGGATAAAGCGAACGTGCTGGAGACCTCGCAGTTGTGGCGTCAGACAGTCAACCAAGTCAGCCTTTCTTATCCTGACGTAAAGCTGGAACACATGTACGTGGATGCCTGCGCGATGCACTTGGTATCGAATCCCACGCGCTTCGATGTCATCCTGACAGAGAATCTTTTCGGGGACATTCTCTCTGATGAGGCTGCGGCCATCACCGGCTCACTTGGCATGCTGGCCTCCGCAACCGTGGGCGGAACTGTGAATCTGTACGAACCAGTGCACGGCTCGGCCCCTGATATTGCTGGAAAAGGCCTGGCCAATCCCCTGGGAGCAATCGCTTCTGCAGCCATGTTGCTGCGCCATTCCGCTGGAATGGCGCAAGAAGCGACTGATCTGGAAGCAGCCATTCACGAAGTGCTGGATGACGGATATCGCACCGCCGATCTGGCCCAGCCCGGAGCCGTCAACATAGTGAGCACCACCAAAATGGGCGAACTGGTAGAGCAGGCGTTTGTGGCCACGATGGACAGACGCTTCTCGTATCATGCAGTCTGAGGTTGGAAAGATGGCGGCACGCACCTTATTCGAAAAAATCTGGGACATGCACACCGTTTGCGCGGGGCCAGAAGGCTCTTCGCTCATCTACATCGATTTGCATTTGCTGCATGAGGTGACCTCTCCCCAGGCATTTGAAGGTCTGCGGCTGGCAGGACGAAAACTCCGGCGGCCAGATCTTACCTTTGCCACCCTCGACCACAATGTGCCAACCACCGGCAATCGCATGGTATTGGACGATCTCTTATCACGCTCCCAGGTGGAGGCTTTGCGGCGCAACTGCGGCGAGTTTGGCGTGCCGCTGTTTGACCTGGACTCTCCCGACCAGGGCATTGTCCATGTGATAGGGCCTGAGTTGGGACTGACGCAGCCGGGCATGACCATTGTCTGCGGCGATAGCCATACCAGTACCCACGGCGCCTTTGGCGCACTGGCTTTTGGTATTGGCACCTCTGAAGTGGAACACGTAATGGCGACCCAATGCCTGCTCCAGAAAAAACCCAAGACCATGCTGGTGAAATTTTCGGGAGCACCCCCTATCGGGGTCACGGCAAAAGATTTGATCCTGACTTTGATCGCCAGAATCGGCACCGATGGCGCAGCAGGACACGTGATTGAATATGCCGGCGATGCCATCCACGCACTTTCCATGGAATCGCGGATGACCATCTGCAATATGAGTATTGAAGCGGGCGCACGGGCAGGAATGATCGCCCCAGACGAGATCACCTTCGCTTACCTCAGGGACCGGCGGTTTGTTCCAAGCGGAAAAAACTGGAAAGAGGCTGAAGATCATTGGAGGCAACTGAGCAGTGATTCAGCCGCAGGGTTCGATGCTTCCGTGGAGATCAATACGTCATCCCTTGCGCCGTTTGTGACCTGGGGAACAAACCCGGCGATGGCCGCCCCGGTCACGGAAAGAGTGCCGGATCCTGGCATGGCCTCCAATGAGTCAGAGCGTGGCAGCATGACGCGGGCGCTTGAATACATGGGGCTGAAACCGGGAACACCGATTGAGGATATTCCTGTCGATCGTGTGTTCATTGGATCTTGCACCAATGCCCGCCTGGAAGATATCCGCGCCGCCGCGCGAGTTATCAAGGGTCACCGGGTATCCAACCGGGTGCAGGCGATGGTTGTCCCTGGTTCGCAGAGTGTGAAGCGCGCAGCCGAGCAGGAAGGGCTCAGCCAGATCTTTCTTGAAGCCGGATTTGAGTGGCGAGAGTCAGGCTGCTCCATGTGCCTGGGTATGAACCCCGACAAACTGAATCCCGGAGAACGCTGCGCCTCCACCAGCAACCGCAATTTTGAAGGACGGCAAGGAGCAGGAGGGCGCACGCATTTAGTCAGTCCGGCAATGGCGGCAGCCGCCGCTATCACCGGCCGCTTCACCGACATCCGCAACTGGCCATACAAGGATTAAGAATGCAACCGTTCAGGACCCATATCGGTATCGTTGCTCCGCTGGGACGCGAGAACGTGGATACCGACCAGATCATTCCCAAACAATTTCTCAAACGCATTGAGCGGACTGGTTACGGTGATTTTCTTTTCTATGATTGGCGCTTCGACAAAGCAGGCAAACCCAATCTTCGCTTTTCCCTCAATGCTCCGGCATATCAGGGAGCAACCATCCTTCTGGCGGGCAAGAATTTTGGTTGTGGCTCTTCCCGGGAACACGCCGTCTGGGCGCTGCGCGATTACGGCTTTCGCGCCGTGATTGCGCAATCTTTTGCCGACATATTTGCTACGAACTGCGTCAAGAACGGAGTGCTGCCGCTGGTTCTGGCTCCCGCTGAAATAGCAGATCTCATGTCGCGGGCCACGGGTGAAGCTTTCAAGTTAGGGATTGATCTGGAGCAATGCACCGTGCAGGGAGAACATGGGTTTTCAACTAAGTTCACAATCGAGCCATTCAAGCGGACCTGCCTTCTGGAAGGATTCGACGAGATTGGCATAACCTTGAAATACCAGAAGCAAATCTCTGCTTACGAAAAAAGCAGGCGCTCATTTCTCATTCACCCAGAATGACCCGGCCTCGAGCGCAGTCGAGGGCTGGGGCGAGGAACACCGCTGGTGTTCCTCGCTGCCTTGATTATTTTCCTCCCCGTTCTTTCTTCATCTCGTCCACTACATGCCAGGGATACTCAGGATGGCTGGAACGCAAACCTTCTAGCCTGGAGAACAGCTCTTTTGAATGCTCTGATCCGCCTGGCCTGTAGCTCTCATAGATGGCGTAGCCGAACAATGCGGTGAAGTTGTTGGAGTCAAGCTTGAGGGCCTTTTCAAAGTCGGCGCGCGCTTTGCTGTCCAGGTTCGCTACGAACTGCTCATCGACCTGTTGGGCCAATTCCGACGAGTAGATGAAACCCACGTAGGCGCCGATAGCGCTGCCTTCCAATCCCAGGGCTTCCGGAGACGAAGGGTGAGCAGCCACCAGTTGGGAGAAGAAGTCGTAAGCACGTGGAAAATCGTTGGTGCTCTGAATGAGGTCCCAGTATTCGCCTTGGGCGCGTCCAAAGACCTTTGCGTCTTTTCCAATATTCTGCTGCATGGAAAGCTCCAAAAGCGCGAGAGTCTTGACGGGATTGCTGTTCGCCGTTCCCTGGTTTTTCTGGGTTGAATGATGATTGTCTTGGGCCAGTGCTGCCAAGGGCAGAGCCAGCAGAAGAGTCAGGATTAATACAACATTGCGATTTTTGTACGTTTGGCGTTTCATTTTATTTCTCCTTGTAAAGTACTCTGTTTTATAGAGTTAATGGTCAAAAAATTTTACTTCGCTTTGTTAAACTCACCGCCCAATAGCTTCTTCAGATTGCGTATGTAGTTGGCCAGGGCCGTGCGTCCGGTCTCGGTGATGCGATAGATGCTCATCGGCTTGCGATTCAAGAACGTCTTCTCCACCGAGATATAACCGGCCTGCTCCAGCTTCAGCAGATGGGCCGCGATGTTGCCATCGGTGCTCCCAGTCCGGTCGCGGAGGTAGGTGAAGTCGGCCTTCTCGACCGTGCTCAGGATGGAGAGGACCGCCAAACGCAACTGTCCATGGACAATCTGGTCGAGTTCAGGCAGTTCGGGCATGGCTCTTGTCTACTCGCTCCTTTGCCATCAGATAAAGGCCAAAGAGTATTTCTCCAATAATGTCCATGGCCACGAAGATCCACACTGTAAGCTTTTCGGGACCAAGCATGGCTGCTATCGCGGCCGCCCACCACAAGAGGCCCATTCCTTGTTGCACCTTCCAGCGCAACATCAGACCGCTGCCAAAATTTGCAAGCCCTAATAGAGCAAACAAGGCTGCGTAGAAGGAACGCGCGGTGAAGACCCCTGTGGGGTTCCCAATAAATGCCAGGATGGTAATGGCAATTCCACAACTCCACCAGATCGAACCGATAGAGCGAGAGATAAAGGTTTCAACCTGCTCACCAGCGTGCATCCTTCTGCTTCCGATTACGGTCAGAATCCCGCAGACAGTCATCGTCACGGACCACGCCAAGCCTGGGTTGCCGCCATAAATCTGCCAAGCCAGGGCAATCAACTGCCCTGTTCCCCAAAGCACAAAGGTCCATCCCCAATATTGTGTGCGGCGGCGCCCTTCCAGGACCATGCGCTCGATCAGCTCAAGTCGATCTAAAAGCTCCTGGTTCATAAGTGCCGAACCTCCTAGCAAAGTTACTCTATAATATAGAGTACTCTGTGTCAAGTAAATTCGGCTTGAAAGAATGTACGGGAAAAGCCTCTGAAGATCTTCAGTGGATGAGCTTATGGGAGCCGCCGGGTCTCGTCCGATGGCAGCAAAGAAAAGGGCTGCGCCGGTTAGCGCAGCCTCTTCTTGCATCACCTCAAAACAGCGCAGCATGAGACCTACATCTTCGGGGGAATATCCCATGCTGCATCACACCAGGAGGATTCCCTGTTATCTAAAGATCGTACGGCGTCAAATTTCTTGCACGAAAAATCGAAAATCTCAAAAAGCCTTTAATTCCAGAGCCTTAGCTGAGGCCAGGACCGATACCGAATGCACAAAAGAGGAACGGCTGCATCCCGCGACGCAGCCGTTATAAACAGTGAGGATTAATGAAGAGAACCACCAAATTTATTTATGATCGATTCACCTCCTCTTACTTTGATTAAAACCAAACTTGATAAACGGCAACAACATGAAGCTCCTAGCCGACAACTACCTGACTCCACGTTGCTGCCGTCCCCTACCGACAAGTCGTAACGTGTCCCTTTAGCCTAAGATCGCTGTCCTGAAAATTTCTTGCAAAACTTTTTTGTAAAGATTCAGTTAAGCCGGTTCGGATCGAGGACCACCGGATGTTGCAAGACCATCTCAATCGTGGTTCCCTGATCCAGCCGGATCTCATCGCCACGAGTAATCAGCACCTTGGCGATCCCGAAGGCCGCGCCCGCTCCTGCTCCCGTAAATGTCCCTGGCCCAAGACTGCGGAATGATCCGAGGACGGCGCCAGCTAACGAAGGCTTAAAGACTGTAGCGACATCCTTATCAATCTGATCTACAGGTTCGATTGTTCGCTGCTCGCCCTTGGCCCGCAACTTGCTCGAACCGGGCACGCTCTGCAATGCTCCATCGATTGGGACGCTGTAGTTATTGGGAAAGGTGAGGCTGGTGAAACGCAGCAAGAACTGCGCGCGGCCCTTCACTCGTCCTGGTCGCCGGGCGGATTCCACCACGCCCTGGACTTGCGCTTTCAGTGGAATCACCACCCGGCTGTCCTGGACCACCACCGAAGCGGTCTCCGAATATATTCCGGCACCCGTGTCTGCCGAAGTAGTGTGCAGTGGACTCTTCAGGACCACGAGAATTCTTGTTCCGGCAGGAATAGTGATGGTTGGTGATATTTGCGGATGTGCATCTTTGGATTCCCTGTCCGCTGCCGGCCCGGATTGCCCATAGGCCGTCCAGGACATCGCGATACAAAGCAAAAAAGAGCCTTTTAATATTGCCGCTTGAAGCATGGGTCACCTCCATAGGAAGGCCAAACTTGACGGTATCTTGTAGCTCTGCGCTTCACAAGCGGCAAGCAGCGGCATTCAGGGCGTGCCGTTGAATGTCGTACTTTTCATTGAAAGGAGCGAACGGGGACGATAGAATCTCAGATCATCCGAGGGCACCTATATTCTGACGAACCCGGCATGACGTTCTCTCCCATGACCACGAATCCCCCTGCTCCACAAAATTCCGCTGATCGCCTCGACTCCTGGAAGGAGATTGCCTCCTATTTACGGCGGGATGTGCGTACCGTCCAGCGTTGGGAGAAGAAGGAAGGACTGCCGGTCTACCGCCATCAGCACGATAAATTAGGCTCAGTCTACGCCTATAAGGCCGAACTGACTTCCTGGTTCAGCACTCGCCAGCCGGCGGAGGAGACCGTACGTTCACGCAGCCAGCCGGAGAAGATAAAAATTGCCGTCCTGCCCTTTGGAAATCTCAATGCCGACCCGGAACAGGACTACTTTAGCAACGGGCTTACCGAAGAAATGATCACGGAAATTACCCGGCTACAGCCCGCTAGCCTGGCCGTAATAGCCCTTTCCACCGCCATGCACTACAAGTCCGGCAACAAACCTTTGAACCAAATCAAAGTCGATCTGAATGTGGATTACATATTGCAAGGAAAGGTACGGCGCGCGGACAGCCGGGTACGAATTACAGCACAACTAGTGGAGGTTGAAGACCACACCCAGGTATGGGCCGAAACCTATGAGCGTGATCTTCGGGACATCCTCTCCGTCCAAGCCGATATTGCTCAAGCCATCGCCCGCGAAATTCATATTGCCGTCAGTCGTTCCACGCAGGCGCGTCTTTCCGGCCTGGAGGCCGGGGACCGGAGGGTCAATCCATCCGCCTATGAGAACTATCTCAAGGGCCGCTATCACCTGCATGGCATGACTGCTGCCACGATTCAACGAAGTATTGAGTATTTCGAGAATGCGGTGCGCGAAGATGCTAATCACGCACCTTCCTATGCGGCCCTGGCCAGCGCCTATGCGCTGCTGGCCATTGCTCCTTTTGATTTGCTGCCACCGCACGAAGCCATGCCCAAAGCTGAAACGGCGGCAAAACATTCACTGGAACTGGACGATTCCCTCTCGGAAGCCCATACCGCGCTGGCCATGGTGCGCCACCATTATCACTGGGACTGGAAGGGCGCGGAGGTAAGCTACCGGCGCGCCCTTGAACTCAGTCCTGACAACGCCGCCGCTCACCTATGGTACTCATGGCTGTTGCTGGCCCTGGGACGAAACAGCGAAGCCTTAACTGAGATTGAACAAACGCTGGTCATCGTCCAGGAAACTGATCCGGATCGACTGGTGGCCGTGCTCGCGACCAGGGCGGCCGCCTACTATTTCAATCGCGAATTCGAACGTGCCGCCCAGGAATGCAAGAAAGCTCTGGAACTGAATCCGAAATACTTCATGCTGCACTACATCCTAGGACGGACCTATGCGCGCATGGACATGAATGCTGAAGCCATTGCGGAACTAAAGGCCAAAGGAGTTACCCCTGGCGAAGTTCCACTGATGGATGCGGTTCTGGGCCTGGCCTACTCGGTTGGAGGCAAGCCGGAGCAGACGAAAAGGATCGTTGAAGCGTTCAAGGCCCAGGCTAAAAAACGCTACATCCCCGCAACTTATTTTGGAATGCTATACGCGGGATTGGGCGACAAAGAGCAGGCCTTCATCTGGCTGGAAAAAGCCTATGAAGAACGTGCTGACGGCCTGACTTGGCTAAATGTTGAACCGATGTTGGACCCACTTCGTCCTCATCCACGTTTCCAGGATCTGGTGCGGCGCATGGGATTGGCACGGTAGAACTATGCTGCAACTTGTTCGCGAATTCTGTTGTAAATCAACCCATAGCGTTCTGCCATCTCTCTGCTGCTGAAATGAGCTTGCGCATGTTTGGCGCACATTTCAGGCTTGATTTGATCGATGTTTGCCAATGCCAGGATTGCGTCTTCCACGTTATCCACCAAGAAGCCCGTTACTCCATCTTTCACCACCTCCGGCAAAGCACCTCGGTTAAAGGCAATCACTGGAGTTCCACAGGCAGCAGCCTCCATCGCCACCAACGAGCTGGTTTCATCGACCAGACTGGTAATCAACACCGCTCGGACCTGGCGCAACAACTGGTGTTTTTGTTCAGCAGAGAGGGAAGAGATGAAAGCTGCATTTGGCATCCGTTGGAGCCGGGGGGCAACCTCTCTTTCAAAATATTGTTGATGATAGGTGAAGGGATACACCGGACCGGCAATGGTGATGGGCACTCCAGCCCGTTCCGCAATCTCCAGAGCCAGATGCGTTCCTTTCTCTTCACAGATCCGGCCCAGCCATAGCAGTCCCTTTCGCACGCCAAGATACGGGCGAAAACGATCCAGCAAAATGCCGTTGCTAACAACTCCGATCATAACTTTCAAATCAGAAAAGCTGCGGGCCTGCGATTCGGAGACGCAGTTGAAACTCACATTAGCAGGAACGTTTTCAAAGTATTGTCCGGGATAGAAATGCCGGGGCAGGTGCAAGGTAGCCAGTACAGAAGCATCAACGTTCGCTGCCTGTGGCCAGAAACTCCCTGATTGATCATGCACCAGATCAAACGCCCGGCCCTGCTGCCTATAAGCGTTGATCAACTCCACTGCCTTGTTCTGATGCTCACGGTTGCGCCGTTCAAAATCATCCGGCAGGATACACGGATCGCCGGTGGCAAAAAGCTCTCCGCTGATGCGTGATCCAGCGGATGCGGCCACGGTGGTGGAAACACCGTAAGCCGCCATTTCCCGTTCCAGCGTCCACAGCATCTGCTCTGCGCCACCAGCACTTTCTTCGGAGACAGTGAGCAGTGGGTAGGCAATATAGAGAATGCGTGCGTTGATTAGCTTCATGGTGTTTGGCACTTACTACTTAGTCGTTAGTACTTAGTCGTCAGCGGTAAGAAATCGGTAAGAATTTTGGGTTGTCTTCTCCGTGTCTCCGCGCCTCCGCGGTTGCCCAATTGATTTTTCTTTGAGCAGTTTGGGCTGTGTCCTTCGTTGTTAAGGTTCCGATCACCCGATCCCCCGATCACTGAATCTCCCGATCCCCCGATTTCTTCGATCTCCTACATAAGTAAGATGCAAACTCCCTGGCCACTTCTTCCCCGGTCATCTTCCATTGCCACAGCTCGTAATTCAACTTCCATGGCATGGGACGGCGCGTGAAGTCATAATCCATTACCGGACGAAACTGTTCGACCTCCGGCCGGAAGCCATCCAAGACAAGCCGCTGTGATTTGTAGGTATGGAACATCTGGAGCTTCCTCTGGAGAGGTTCGCCTTCTACTTTGAATTCCAGTTCCATGCCCGTCTTTACCGGAAACATCTGCACCGCGCTCGATCCATCTGGATGACGATGATAGAGCGGGCTTTCCCATACCGGCAATCCCAGGCGCTTGCCGCTTTCTGAGGCGATGAAGCAGGCGGCATCATGGTCGGGATGGCCGCCTTCGTAAGCCAGGGTCAGCAGACAGTCAGGCCGGATTTCCGCAATAACCTGCATAAGCGCCTTGATCGCGGAGGGCAGATGCTTGAAAAGCTCCTGGTCGGCGATTCCTTCCGGCACCCTATGAGAAAGAAAGACCGGGTGCGCACCAACCAAACTCAGGGCTTCGCGCGCCTCCTGCCGTCGAATTTCCGCGTAGGCCTCCCGTGATCCATATTGTTTCCAGAAATAGTCGTCGCGGGGAGCGCCATCTGTAGCGAAGACTACAATGGCCTTCTTCATCTTCTGTATCAGTGCCCCAAAGGCTATGACTTCATCGTCGGGGTGGGCCACCAGCACCAGGGTTGTCCCCAGTAATTGTTGAAAACGGTCCATCATAAGTGTCAGATGCAAGTGAGAGTTTGCTGGCAAAAGTTCCCGAAAGGTATACTCCGCAGCGATGCACAAATTGCAAACCACGATCGAGCAATTCTATTCCGCTGGTCCCCTGACCGGCGAAGCTGAGGTCCAGGCAAAAAAAGCCTTTCAGGAGCTTCGGGAGGCCCTTACACGCGGTGAGGTGAGGTCCGCGGAAAAGAGCAATGGGCGCTGGCAGGCCAATGCCTGGGTGAAACAGGGCATCCTGCTGGGCTTCAGGCTGGGCGAACTGGTGGAAACCACTGGCAGCGGGGCCCTCTCCTTTGTGGATAAGAGCACCTATCCCGCGCGGCAATTCACAATCGAAGACAAAATACGGGTTGTCCCCGGAGGTTCGTCGATTCGGACCGGCTCTTACATCGCTCCCGGAGTGATCTGCATGCCTCCTATGTATGTCAATGTCGGCGCCTATGTGGATGAAGGCACCATGATCGACTCCCACGCACTGGTGGGCTCCTGCGCGCAGGTGGGCAAGCGAGTACATTTGAGCGCTGCCGCCCAAATTGGCGGAGTGCTAGAGCCGATCAATGCCTCCCCGGTAGTGATTGAAGATGATGTCCTCGTAGGCGGCAACTGCGGCGTCTATGAAGGCACGCAGGTGAGACAGGGCGCGGTGTTGGGGGCCGGAGTCATTCTCACGCGGTCCACGCCGGTCTATGACATTGCGCGGGAGCAGATCTATCGCGCCAGCGCCAACGAGCCGCTGGTCATCCCGGAGAATGCCGTGGTGGTGCCAGGAGCGCGCGCCATCAGCAAAGGCAAAGCGGCAGAATGGGGTTTGTCACTCTACACTCCGCTCATCATCAAGTATCGCGACGAAAAGACACAGGGCTCGATCGAACTGGAGGATCTGCTGCGCTCATGAAACATTCCTCTTCCCAAATCCGATTTCTCCTGGCCTTCCTGCTGCTTGCGGGTGCGGCCGCGGTATTGTGGGCCATAAGTCATTACATGGGCGCTGCCATTCCGAAAGAACTGCTTCTCGTCTGCCGCTGGATTTGCCTGCTGGCGTTTTGCAGCTACTCGTACAGTCGCCGCTCGCTCACGGTCTGGATTATGGCCGGCATATTGATCGGCTCTGAAATTGGACACGATTGGCCGGAAACAGCCAAAAGCATGCAGGTGCTGAGCCTTGTCTTTTTGCGCCTGGTCAAGACTATCATCGCACCGTTGATCTTTTCTACATTGGTGGTAGGCATTGCCGGCCATTCCAACCTCAAGCAGGTCGGCAGGATGGGCATAAAAGCCCTTATCTATTTCGAAATAGTCACCACCATTGCGCTATTTATCGGTCTGGGCGCAATCAACTTGTCGAAAGCTGGGGTGGGAATCAAGCAACCGCCGGCTTCAACGCAACAGACCCAAAACCAAAAGCAGACTACTTCTGAACTGATACAGCATGTTTTTCCGGAGAATATCGCCAAGTCAGTTGCGGAAGGCCAGGTGCTCCAGGTAGTGGTCTTCAGCATAATTTTTGGCATTGCTCTCGCCCAGGTGACAGAAAAGCGGCGCCGGCCGCTGCTGGAGTTCTTCGAAGGCTTTTCCGAGACCATGTTCAAGTTCACCAACATTGTGATGCTCTTTGCACCCATTGGAGTGATGGGGGCCATGGCCTACACCATCGGCGCGATGGGTCTTGATGTTCTGGTGAATTTAGTCAAGCTTGTCGCCACGTTATATGCGGCACTGATTGTCTTCATTCTGTGCGTATTTTTGCCGATTGTCTTGATCGCCCGCCTGCCCTTGAAGCGTTTTCTTAAGACCGTTGCTGAACCCGCTTCCATCGCCTTTGCCACTGCCAGTTCCGAGGCGGCCCTGCCCCGCGCCATGGAGGCCATGGAAGGATTCGGCGTGCCCCGGCAGATCGTGGCTTTTGTAATGCCTACGGGTTACAGCTTCAATCTCGATGGCAGCACTCTGTATCTCGCCCTGGCCTCAATCTTTGCAGCCCAGGCAACCGGAAAGCATTTCAGCTTCACCGAACAACTCGTGATGGTCTTTACGCTCATGCTCACCAGCAAAGGCGTGGCGGGTGTTCCCCGCGCTATCGTGGCAATTTTGCTGGGCACGGTCGATTCCTTTCACATGGAAAGCTGGCCGATTTTCATTATCCTTGGCGTGGACCAGCTTATGGACATGGCGCGGACCTCAGTCAATGTAGTCGGCAATTGCCTGGCTACAGCCGTGATTGCCCGATGGGAAGGCGAGTTCGAAACAGAGACTCCCTCGCCGGCAGCGGCAGATGCTATGGCACAATGACATTTGCATGATCGGAAGCAAGCTCATCCCTGGAGAAAAACACTTCCGCTGGCGGGCTGGAGAGATTACCCGCCTGGAGGGATTCACTGACGCTGTTTTTGCCTTTGCGGTCACCCTTCTGGTCGTATCTCTGGAAGTTCCCAAGACGTACGTTGAGCTTATGAATGCCATGAAAGGCTTTGTGGCGTTTGCCATCTGCTTTGCCATATTGGTTTGGGTCTGGTATCACCATTACATTTATTCTCGCCGATATGGATTACAGACCGGCTACGCCATATTTTTGAACTCGGTCCTCCTGTTTGTAGTGCTCTTTTATGTCTATCCGCTCAAATTCTTGTTCTCGCTATTCATAGGATCGCTCACCGACGGACGGTTAGCTACAAGTCATATAGAAGATGTCATTCAGATGCCCCAGGTCCCGGCGCTCATGGTCATTTACAGCCTCGGATTTGCGGCAGTATTCGGCGTGTTTGCGCTTCTCTATAATTATGCCTACAGCAAACGCAAAGAGCTGGATTTGAATGACTACGAGTCGGTGGTCACCCGGCACATGATCATCGGCCACACCGGAACTACAGTCCTGGGACTCATCGTTGGCCTCACTGCGCTGTTGTTGCCTGTCCGATACTCAGGTCTTTCCGGATATCTATACTTTCTGATCGGTGTTTACCACACGATTGTGGGAACAATCTTCGGAAAGAAGGAAAAGCTGGCGCTAGAGCGCTTGCAAGCCGAAACTGACAAAACATCGAATGCCTAAGCCAAAGAATGATAAACGACAAAGCCAGAAGCTGAAATTCGGAAACCCTTGGATTTCGCCAGATGTATCAATGCAACTCAGGCCGTTGAAGCCGGTTTTCGAGAAGCTACGATCTGTTCATGAATACTATATTGCATCTCTTCGTAAGAATGATGACTGCGGCTTTTGGTATAGAGAAAGGCCGCACATTGGTTTCTTGGCGGCAGCGATCTGGCTGGCTGGCGGGATTGCTCTGGAAGAATATGGAACCCACAAAACAATAAAACAGAAAAGAAAACGAGGGAGGGCCGATCTTTACTTCAAGATTGCCAATTCAAGTTTCTATTGCGAAGCAAAACATCTCACTCTGACGCTTGGAAAGGATACTGTAGCGTTATCTAGGAAGGTTTGCGCAAAGCTGAAGAAACAGCCAGTCGACTCTGGATACTGCAAATTGGGCTATGTCCTTGCTCTTTGTTTTGTGACAGTCCGAGTTGCTGATAAACCCAATAAAATGCGTAGGGAGCTGCTCACCCTCATTAACGACCTAAAAGAATCACTGATTCAGGGTAGCTGCTGCAAGGGTTGTTTTGGATTGGAACCAAAAAACGACAATCCTTCAAAGCTAAAGACTACAAATATCTGGGTTTCTTCTTTGCCATACGCACAGTAAAGATTGCTGCTGCCAAAGACAAGCTTTCGGGAGGGCGCAAGCTGAGAATTGGGCGTTAGCTTAGAATTTGATCTGATTTCTCATTCAGCGTCTAAAGTTTCTTCCCTTTAAACTCCTTTAATTGATAGCATCAAAGATTGACTATGCCGGCAGGAAAACTTCATTTAATACCATTAGGCGGGCTGGGCGAGTTCGGAATGAACTGCATGGCCATTCGCTGGGCGGACGACATCATTGTGATTGATGCCGGCCTGATGTTCCCAGAATCCGAGTTGCTCGGCGTTGATATCGTTGTTCCCGACATTACTTACCTGCTGACCAACCGTGACAAGGTCCGAGGCATTGTCCTGACCCACGGCCATGAAGACCACATTGGCGGGCTGCCCTGGATCCTTTCGGAGTTGAATGTACCGGTATTCGGTACTGAGTTCACGCTGGCGCTGGTAGAGAACAAGCTGGAAGAGCACCAACTCCTGGACGACGCAGACCTGCGCGAGATCCGGGCCGGAAGCCGCTTCAACCTGGGGCCATTTACCATCAATCCTATTCAGGTGACCCATAGCCTGGTGGACTGCGTTGCCCTGGCCATTCACACGCCCATCGGCGTGGTCATCCACACCGGGGATTTCAAGGTAGACCCTACGCCCACCGACAACCGGCTGTTTGACCTGCACACGTTTGCGGAATATGGCAAAGAGCACAGCGTTCTGGTGCTCCTGCAGGATTCCACCAACGTCGAGCGCCGTGGGTATACGCCCAGCGAGCGCGCGGTGCGCGGCAAGTTCGATGAAATCTTTGCCCGCGCTGAGCAGCGTATCTTCGTCTCCTGTTTCTCCTCATCGATCCATCGCATCAAGGTGGCCCTGGAGGTCGCCTGGGAATATCGGCGCAAAGTGGCGCTGATCGGACGCTCGATGACCGAATCCACGGAAATTGCCATGGATTTGGGCTACCTCGAAATCCCTGAAGGCACACTTATCCATCCCGGTCAGGTCAAAGAATTTCCTCCGGACAAGGTGTGTGTGCTCATCAGTGGCACACAAGGCGAACCGATGTCGGCGCTCTCCCGCGCAGCGGTCGAAAACCACAAACATGCCCGGATCGAACGTGGAGACACTGTGGTTCTCTCCTCCCGTATTATTCCTGGGAACGAAAAAGCCATTTACCGGATGATCGATCATCTCTTCCGGCGGGAAGCCAACGTGATCTATGAAGATGGCTCCTCTCCTCCCATCCACGTGAGCGGACACGCCAGCCAGGAAGAACTCAAGCTACTCATCAATCTGGTGAAGCCGCGATACTTTATTCCTATCCACGGCGAATACCGGCAACTCAGGCTCCACGCTGATCTGGCCAGATCGATGCATGGCGCGGTGGGCCAGGTGCTCCTGATGGAAAGCGGAGACGTGCTGGAGTTCGATGAGCTGGGCGCCCGCAAGATCGACAAGGTGCCGGTGGGACGGGTCTGCATTGATTCCGGCTCTCGCGGCGACATCGTTGAAGACCTGGTGATTAAAGATCGACGGCACTTGAGTGAAGATGGTTTTGTGCTGCCCATCATCGCCATCAACAAGCTGACCGGAAGCGTGGAATCGATTCCGGAAATTGTGATGCGCGGCTTTGCCGCAGTCAGCGAAAACGGCTTCGTCGATGAGGCACGCAAGGTGATTGCTAACACTCTGGATAGCTCAACCTCAGAAGAGAAAATGGACTACGGTGTTATCAAAGAGAAAATCCGTGCGGACTTGAAGAGGTTCATCGGCAAAACCACCTCCCGCAGACCGTTGATTATGCCGGTCATCCTGGAGATCTAGTTTGAAATTTCAGCGCTGAGGGCGCAATGGGCGCCAGAGAACATCAAAATCTTACCGCTGATCTAAAGCAAGTGCAGAATCTTGGCACAGATGTTCAACGGTAGGAGCGTTTTGATCTGTGTAAACTGATTTTCTCAAACAACTCAAATGTTGGAATTTACTCTTGCCGAACTGTACATTTCAAACAAACTAAGTGTAGAGTTATTTTATGCTCAAGGCCAACAAGGAGACCATCGTTGTCTCTGCGCTCCGCGCTCGCAACAACTTCGGCAAACTTCTGCGCCGGGTTGAGGATGAGCGCCGTTCTCTGATCATTGAGAAACGCGGGACTCCAAGGGCGGTTCTACTTAGCATCAGAGACTACGTCCGGCTTGCTGCTCCTGAACCGGAGATCCTCAAGGTCATTGGCGAAGAATCGAGACGCCACCGTACCGATACTCTAACAACGCGCCAGATTGACAAGATCATTAAGGCAGCACGCGCACAAAAGACGAAGCGTTGATGCTTCCGCTTCGACTCGTCATTGATACCAATATTCTTGTTTCTGCAGCGCTTAAACCTGATGGATTACAGCGCACTGTATTCCTGCTAGCGATCAGGAGACCCGCTCGGCTATACGTGTCTGCCTCCATCCTCTCCGAATACCAAGAGGTTCTGTCCCGCCCGGAACTCCGTATTCGCAAGGCAATCAGGGAGCAGTTTCTTCAATTCATAAAAGACCACGCTTACCTCGTTACTCCTTATCGGTCGCTTACCATCACCAGCGACCCACATGACAACATGTTCCTGGAATGCGCCGATGCCGCCCGCGCCGACTATCTGGTAACCGGCAATCAGCGCCATTTTCCAGAGTTCTGGAAGAACACTAAGGTCATTTCTTCCCGCGATTTTATTACGCTCGTGGCGCCACATCTCCTCTAAATTGAATCCACACACGCTGGTTCATGACGTGCCATCACCTGCCCTCGCTTTGACCGTTGGGGAGAATGAACGTTATACAATTGCTCATTTACAACCGAAACAAACAATGATGCCAGATGTTTACCAAAACTCTTCTATGAAGCCAGCACTTGCTACATCACCCTCGCAGAGGCGATTCACCAGAAAGCGAAAAACAGTTTTACTTCTGTTGCTGCTCCTGGTTGTGGGTTGGTTCGCGCTGGGCCATCCTGTCAGCACTCATCTGCGCTCCTTGTCCGTTCTTCTGCGGCTCGCCAATCCGCAGGCCACCGGCTTCGGAGTGCGCTTCGCTCAGCATCCGGTAGAGGAGCAGGCGGGAACAGCGGTAACACCTTCAGGGCCGCTGAAATACCGGCTTTATAAACCACAAGATGTAAGCAATCCTGCCGGCATGGTGCTTCTGCACGGCGTACATCATCTGGGAATTGAAGAACCCCGCCTGATCAACTTCGCTCGTGCCTTGGCCAAAGCCGGGATTGAAGTCATGACTCCCGAGCTCAACGACATTGCCGATTACCACGTAATTCCCCGCTCTGCGGAACAGATCGGCATCTCCGCTGTGATCCTGAGCACCCAAATCCACCAGCCAAAAGTTGGCGTGATTGGATTGAGTTTTGCCGGCGGGCTGGCGCTGATGGCGGCCACCAAACCGGAATTTTCCAGCAGCATCGGCTTTGTTGCAACGATTGGCGCGCACGACGACCTGGCCCGGGTCTCCCGTTTCTTCGCTACCAATACCATTGAAAGACCGGATGGCACTTCGTCCCCCTTCGCGGCCCACGAATACGGAGTTCTGGTGCTGGCCTATTCGCACCTGGAAGATTTCTTCTCGCCACCGGACATTCCGGCGGCCCAGGAAGCGTTGCGGCTCTGGCTTTGGGAGCAGGCGGAGGCGGCCCTAAAAGCAGCCAGCCGGTTAAGCCCGGACGGACAGAAACAATTTGATCTGCTCGTGCACCATCGTGACCAGCTTCAACAAAAGCTGCTCGATCAGATCAGACTTCATGGCGATGAGATGGCGGCTGTTTCCCCTCATGGCCATCTAAATAGCCTCTCCGTCCCAGTCTTGTTGTTGCACGGCTCAGGCGATGGGGTGATTCCTACCTCGGAAACTGAGTGGCTGGCCAAGGATGTTCCACCGCAGGAACTAAAGAGCGTGCTCATCAGTCCAGCCCTTGGGCATGTGAATATTGAAGATACTGTCACCTTGGGACAAAAATGGGACCTGCTGCATTTCGTCGCGCAAATCATGGACCGGGAAGATGGGCTAAGACGATTGCATAAATGAGTTATTCGATTCGGCAACTGTTCCGTCGTATAGGAGATCATGGTAACCCTGAAAGACATTCAGCACGCACAGGCGCTGTTAAACAAAATTGCGGTACGCACGCCCTTGGTCCTTTGCAAGCTTTCGGAGGGAAGAAAGATTTTTATCAAGCCCGAAAATCTTCAGCCTATTGGGGCTTTCAAATTGCGCGGGGCCTACAACAAAATCTCGTCGCTCACTCCTGAACAGAGGAGTCGTGGAGTGGTCTCGCACTCCAGCGGCAACCATGCACAAGGGGTGGCATTTGCTGCCAGGGCGCTCAACGTAAAGGCCACGATCGTGATGCCGAGGACGGCTCCCAAGGTGAAGATGGAGGCCACGCGGGCCTTAGGGGCCGAGATTGTTGAAGTTGGCCCGGCCAGCGAGGAGCGCATCAAGAAGGCTGAAGAGTTGGAGCACGAACGTAAGCTGGTTCCCGTTCCTCCTTATAACGACGAAAAGATCATCGCCGGCCAGGGGACTATCGGCCTGGAAATTCTTGAAGACTTGCCCGACCCAGACGTTGTCCTGGTCCCAATCGGTGGCGGCGGCCTGATCAGCGGCATCGCCACGGCCCTGAAACAATCAGGATCAAAGGTAAAGGTCATCGGGGTAGAGCCGGAGTTTGCAGCCGATGCCCAGGCCAGCCTGCGCTCGGGCAAGATTCAATCCATCTCCGCTGAAAGCGCCATCAAGACCCTGGCGGATGGTTTGCGCTCCCAGAGCATTGGCCCAATCAATTTCGAGCACATCCGCAAGTACGTGGACGACATTATCACCGTGAAAGAACATGAGATCCGCCAGGCCATGAGGCATTTACTCTTTTCCGCCCGTATACTGGCAGAGCCGAGCGGGGCGGTGACGACTGCGGTTGCCATGTTCCATGCGGCAGAGATTCCCGTTTCCGAGAAGACTGTGGCAGTGGTGAGCGGCGGCAATGTTGAACCACAGCTTTTTTCAGAAATCCTCATGGGGACGGTATGAGTTTTTATGACTGGACTTCTAAATCATCTTCGCGCTTATTCGGTGAAAGCTGCTTTCATGGCTGTTCTGTTGTGTGCCTTGACTTCCGCTTTTGCCGCCGACAAAGAGCACGGGACCGTCATTCGCCAGGCCACGTTATATGTGCTGCCCGGTTCAAACTCCGGCAAGGTTGCGCAGGTGGACCGAGGACGCGACCTGGTCGTCCTGGAGCGCACCAATATCGACAATAACCAGCCGTGGGTGAAGGTCTTTGTTACCCTGGTCGAGAACGAAGATAAGGTCCGCGAGATCACCGGCTGGCTTCCGGCAAAAGTTGTGGTCACGATCTCCACTCCTAACGCCGACCAGATCATGTATGGCGAGGCGGTGGATTCTGAGCGCCAGGCCGAAGAGCGCGGTGGACGTAAAGGCGCTGCCCAGGATGCGATGCGCCTCTATTACCGCACGCAGGAATTCTTTCCCAACTCTCCGCTGGCGCCGGAGGCGATGTGGCGGGCAGCCGATATTCGCTGGCAATTGGAAAAAGCGGACATCATGCGCCGGCCGTCGGCCCGGGAGCTTGATCCCGACGCTCGCAACCCTATGGACGATCAGTTCATGAAGCAGATCATGAAGAAGTATCCGCACTCGAAGTGGTCGGACCTGGCTGCTTATGACCTGATTGACAACAAGCTCTGCGGCGAATGGAAGGGGCTGGCAAAGTGTCCCGAAAGAGAAAGCGATCTTTATGAGAAATATGCTCATGAGCACCCTCAGTCGCCCAAAGCTGCTGAAGCTCTCTACAACGCCGCCTGGCGGCAAGCGGCGCTGGTGGACATCTACCGGGTCAATAATGAAAACGATAAGAGCGGGAATGCCCGCAAAAAGGGCATCGCGCTGGCCCAGGAGTTAGTTGGTCGTTACGCGGAGGGAGACTGGAAGCCCCGCGCTATGGATTTGATTTTCAAGTTGCAGCAGAACGTTCCGCTGTATGGAAGCTCTGAAGAATAATTCTTACCACTGATCTGCGCTGATAAACACTGATGCGCCAAGAATTCGGATCTATAAAGAGCAGTTAGGACGCGGGGGAGGAACATTGCACGACTATTTCTTATCTGTGCTGCTGGGCATTGTGGAAGGCTTGACCGAGTTCTTGCCGGTCAGCTCGACCGCCCATTTGCGGATCTCTGAGGCCCTGTTGGGCATTGATCTTTCCAACGGTTATTGGAAGATGTACTCCATTGTGATCCAGTTGGGCGCGATTCTCTGCCTTCCAATTTATTTCCGCTCCCGCATTGGCAAATTCATCAGCACCTTTCCACGTGGAGAGCGTGGGAACCGCACTATTTTCGATCATCCGATTACCCTGGTCTTCATTGCTTTCATCTTCACCGCCGGGCCGGCGTTTCTGCTGACCAAGGTCATAGGAAAACATCTCGAAAGCCTAACCATCATGGGCAGCTCGCTGCTGATCGGCGGAATCATCATGTGGGTTGTGGACGCCATCTATGGCCATCCACCCGCAGGCGGACGCTACAAGACCGAGCATATAGAAGAGATGTCAACTTTCCAGGCAATCTGGATCGGCATCTGCCAGATAGCTTCTGCGGTTTTTCCCGGCACCTCGCGTTCCATGTCGACCATCGCCGCCGGACAAGTCGCGGGCATGTCACGTCCTTCTGCCCTGGAGTTCTCTTTCTTCGTTTCCATTCCCACCATGGCCGTGGCAACCGGGTACGAACTCTGGCGAACGCTGCATCCCAAGGGTGGCGGAACCAGTTTGGGTGTTATGCCCGCAGATACTCACCAATGGATCGTGCTGATCATCGGCTTTGTCGTCTCCTTCATTGTGGCCCTGGCCGTGGTGGCCTGGTTCATGAATTGGGTACGGCACAGAGGCTTTGCTCCTTTTGCCGTGTACCGGATCATCGTTGGGATTGCGGTTCTGATATGGGCCAGCCGGGGAATCTAGTTTGATACCCTTTGCTGTGGGTAAACGGCTTTTGCTCGAATCTCATCTAGCTTTTTTGGCATAATCAGTGTGCTCTGGCGTTTTCCCGGCCTTAAGGCAGGGGCTTTTGTCTCTGTTGCGGGGCCTATAATCGCCCTCATGAAGTATTTTTCACGGGTTTTCACGCCCACGAAGAACCGGCGGCTCAATGAGCTGATAGGGTTTCTTTTGTTTGTCTCCGCGGTCCTCCTTTTCCTGGCCCTCGCAAGCTATTCCCCCTTGGACCCATCGCTGAATACCGCTGCCTCTCCGGGGGCATCGCATCCGGCGCGCAACTGGATCGGTCTGTTTGGCGCTCTGCTCAGCGACATCTGGCTCCAGTATGTAGGAATCGCAGTCTTCTTTGTTCCGCTGGCGCTCGGACTACTGGCGGCGCGTTGGTTCAAATCGCGTGAAGTGGCCCCGCCCGGAGCCAAGGCCATCGGCGCTGTGACCCTATTGGTATTTTTCCCGGCCCTGCTGGGCCTGCTCCCCTGGCACTGGCGATGGATGCATGCCGTCCCCATTGAAGGGCTGTTGGGACGCATCGTCAGCGATGTGCTTCTCCACTATTTCAACCTGGTGGGGGCTTACATCGTTTGCGGGACCGTTATCGCGGTGGCGCTGTATCTTTCAACCAAGTTCTCCTTTGGCTCCCTGCGTATCTGGATGGAGACCCGCTTTGCCTTTGTTTTCGCGGCCTGGCAAAGATTTCAGGACTGGCGAGCAGCACGCGCTAAGAAAAAGGCCCAGAAAGAACTTGAAAAACGTCGTGGCGAGAAACCTGCGGTCACGGCCCAATTGCTTCCGGCGAGGCGCACTCCTCCTTCACAGCCGGTAAAGACTGGGATCGAACGCGCTGCGGAAGAAGAAAAAAGCACTACCTTGGCTGTGACACCGGCAATGGATATCTCTCATAACGGTGTATTGGATGAGCCTGCAATCGGCGCTCGTGCCGACAGCACCAGTAAGCCCAAGACGGTCATGCCCAAGATTGCCGGCGGATACAAACTGCCACCCAGCTCTTTGCTGCATCGCTCAGAAGGGCAGCAGGCCATTAATGAAGACGAGCTCAAAGTGCTGGCTACCGTGCTTACGGAAAAATGCGCCGAGTTCGATGTGCTTGGAACCATCACCCAGATCAACCCAGGGCCGGTGGTCACCACGTATGAATTCAAGCCCGAAGCGGGCGTGAAATACAGCCGGGTCACCAGTTTGGCCGACGATCTATGCCTGGCAATGCGGGCCGAGAGCATCCTGATCGAGCGCATGGCAGGAAAGTCCACGGTTGGCATTCAGGTCCCCAATCATCAGCGCGAAACCATCTGGCTGCGTGAGGTGGTCGAGTCGCCGGAGTTTATCGGCACCAAATCCAAGCTCACACTGGCCATGGGCAAAGACATCAATGGACGCATCATCACCGCCGATCTCGGCTCCATGCCCCACCTGCTCATCGCCGGATCGACCGGCGCAGGCAAGAGCGTGGCCATCAATGCCATGATCATGTCTATCCTCTACAAGGCGACACCGGAACAGGTGCGACTGATCCTGGTCGATCCCAAGCGGCTGGAGTTGGGTGTCTATGAGGGCGTCCCACATCTCTATGTGCCAATCATCACCGAGCCCAAGCTGGCGTCCAATGCGCTAAGGAACGCGGTGCGCGAGATGGAGCGCCGCTTGAAGGTCCTGGCGGAAAAAGGTGTGCGCAATATCGATCAATACAACAAGCTCTTTGACGAAAACGGCACACCCAGCCTGTTTGAAGAACAGAAAGACTCCGAACACAAGCCGCTGCCTTCCATTGTGATCATCATTGACGAGTTGGCTGACCTGATGATGCTGGACCAGTCCAATGTCGAAGAATCCATTACCCGGCTGGCGCAGATGGCGCGCGCCGTCGGCATCCACTTGATCCTTGCAACACAACGGCCCTCGGTGGACGTGATCACCGGACTCATTAAAGCCAACTTTCCCTCTCGTATCTCTTTCCGGGTGGCCACCAAGATCGATTCGCGCACCATTCTGGATTGCAACGGCGCCGAATGCCTTCTCGGCAAAGGCGACATGCTCTACCTGCCTTCAGGCTCGGCCCGTGTTCATCGTCTCCACGCTCCATTTGTTACCGAGAAAGAGACTCACGCCGTGGTGGAGTTCTGGCGTTCCCAGGCCCAGGCCCAATACGAACAGAAGTTCCTCGAAGCTCCCAAAGAAGAGAAACAAGGCGAGGCAGGAACTGCGGGCGAGACCGGCGAAGATGCCGAGCACGATGAGCTTTACCAGGACGCCGTGCGGCTGGTCATCGAGTTTGGAAAGGCCTCCACTTCCCTGTTACAGCGCCGCCTGCGCATCGGCTACGGCCGCGCTGCCCATCTGATCGATCTCATGGAGCAGGATGGCATCGTAGGCGCAGCCGACGGTCCCAAGCCTCGCGAAGTGCTCAAGCGCCCTGACTGGCTGAACGAGGTGGAAGAGGCGCTGCGATAGACGGGCATGATCGAAATTCGTGCCCTTTATTAGCGATTGCAAAGGTCTTTCCGGCTCAAATGTCCTTACGGTATCCTTGGGGTATCCGCAGGGGGGCGGAGGTATTAACTGGGTATTAACGAATTGGTAATTTTCAATTGGAGACCTCTAATCCCTTGGCCGTTCTGGTTTTTCGTCATAATTTGGACGGAGATGGAGCTAGAGAAATGAAGGCCACGAATTTTAGCGTCCTCGCGGAGGACGTCAGGTTTTACCTTTCCATTGTAAGAGTATTCCTCTCCAGGAGCGGAGAAAAATTCACCCCCTAATTCTAGGTACCTGGATATTGCCTCAAATTCTTTTCCTCTCGCGACAATTTTTCGTTTGAAGACAAAACCAACTTCTTACCACTGATGACGCTGTTTGAACTGATTAACGCTGATAAACCAAAAACCTTTGAAACACTGAGGAACAGAGGAAGCAGAGGAAACCAAAACCCTCGCGCAAATTACTTGATGGGGGCGTTGGGATTTTGCAGGTTGGCCAGCTTGATCTGTTCCTGGACTTCACGTTGGAATTCGCGGGCGTTGGCAATTCTGTTAAAGGGCTCGGGCGTCCCTCCGGCCCCATGCAGGGTAAGGTTGCCGTAGTTGAGCATTCTGCCCCACATGCCCTGGTCTACGGAGACACTTTCCACGCGGTTCAAAAACATCTCCGTGGTCTTGTGACGCAAGATCCCCGTCTTGATGATGATGCGCTGGTTGGTAACGATGCACTCTACGGACCTTCTCTTGATCATGGGAACAGCCCCCGCAATCACCGCCAAAAGCACACCAGCCAATCCAATATAGACATAAAGCCTGGTGGTCTCATCGGGCCGGAGCTTGGAGCCAATTAAAGCCAACGCTACACCGGCAGCCACCAATAAAAAAAGGACAGCCGCCAGCGGTTTTGCAGAGACGATCCAGTGTGGGCGCGTCCGATAGGCAACTGTTTCGCCTGAGAGCAGATATTTTTCAACGTAACCCATCGTAAATTTTGCCGTTATGAGTATACAGCTTGCGGAAAAAGTCTTGTTGCGTCTACGCCTGTGACCTCAGTTCCATTTCAGATTCCTGATCTGGTCCAGATTCACATTCCCGCCGCTCAGGACACATGCTACTTTCGAACCAGCGGGCGCTTTGATCAGGCCATGCAGAAGAGCAGCCACCGGGGCTGCGGCGGCCCCCTCGACCACCAGTTTGCAATGCGACATGATCCAAATCATCGCGTCGAAGATGTCGCGGTCTGGCAAAGTAACGATGTCATCGACATAGTGCTGCACAACAGAAAAGGTGTGCTCCCCGACGCGCTTCACCCGCAAGCCATCGATAATGCAATCGATCTTGTCCAAGGTCACAACGTGTCCGGCCTCTACGCTCTTCTTCATGCCGGGGCCATCCGAAGATTCCACGCCGATGATCTTGATCTTTGGATTGCAGGCCTTGAGTGCCATGGAGACGCCGGAGATCAGGCCTCCTCCGCCAATGGGAACGACCGCGACATCCACTTGAGGAAAGTCCTCATAGACTTCCAGACCAAGGGTCCCTTGGCCGGTGATGAGCTGGAAATCATCGAAGGGATGGATATAGGTAAACCCGCGCTCTTGGGTAAGCTGCTTGGCCTTCTCGTTGGCTTCATCCCAGATCATGCCATGCTGCACGACCTCAGCGCCGTAGGCGCGGGTGGCGTCCACTTTCGACTGGGTGGCATTACTGGCCATGACCACGACTGCCTTCATCTTGTAGACACCGGCCGCCAGCGCAACACCCTGCGCATGATTGCCGGCAGACGAGCAGATCACTCCGCGCTCCCGCTGCTCAGGTGTCAAATGGCGGAACTTGTTCAGCGGTCCCCGTACTTTGTACGATCCGCCCTTTTGGAACATCTCGGCCTTGAGCCTGATGTCGAATCCTGTGCGCTCACTCAACAGCCGCGAGGTAAGCAAAGGAGTGTGATAGGCAAAAGACGAAACAACTTTCGCGGCCTCTCTAAAATCTGCCAGCGATACTGCTGGAGGAGCTGAAACCTGCGTGGGCATAATGGTCCTTTAATTCCATTCTGTCTTACTGGATACGATTGCAGAGGAAAAGTGTATCAAAGGCGCGACAAATTCGCCCGTCAGCCAAAGAAGAGGTAGTGGGCTACTACCGCCTCAGAGATCTCCCGTGTCATGGCCGCTCTTGGCGTAAGGGCGGCAAGCGTCGCCTGCAAACCATGACAGCAGCGCAAAGACGGCAAATCGCCAGTAACGCGGCACGGGCACGGTGGAATAAAGACAAGTAAAGGGATTATTTCAGCAATGCTACGAACTGCGGTGCCTGCTTTGCCAATTTGATTATCAGATCAGCACGTGTTTCCCGTATAAGGGCAGTTTGCTGTTCCAATTTCTCAATTACTAACGACGGATCTATCCAAAACTGATTAACCAGAAAGTCATCGGGCGTCTGGCACAGGATGCCATACTCCTCAAGACACTTCTCAGGAAAATCTCTAGTGTTGTTGGTTATTATGGCATTCGCTTGGCCCTTTACAGCAGCCGCCAAGACATGCCTATCGTTTAAATCGGGACATTCGAAACTTTGTATTAATTTATTCGGAAACTTTACCAGAGCCTCGGGAAAGGCAATTTGCATAGCGCTCAATCGCCGATCACGTTGCACTTGCGTATATCCCATTTTCTCCAAAACACCTCCGACCTCTTGGAGTATTTGTTCACCCCAAAGAGGTCGGTAGAACGCTGGATGTTCTGCGAGGCGCAGCAGGGTATCGCAAAGAGGCATCGGAGCAAGCACACAGGCATCAAGTACTGCCGCGTATTCATTGTTTCGGTTTAATATCATCTGGCGTTTTGTTGTACAGTCCGTCTGCGTACTCTGCCAGAGCCAGGTCATCGAGTGTTTTACGACGAGCAGCGTCTCGCTTCGCTTTGTAGGCAAGAACAGCACGGGCATACAAGCGCCTGTGGGTTCCTACTTTGTGAAAAGGGATTTCATTCTTTTCCAACAAGCCAATCAAATGCTGCCGGGATACTCCTAACAGTTTGCTGGCTTCGACGGTTGTTAACGATGCATTGCTCTGGAGCAAGGTAACGGAGTGCCCGGCTTTCAGGTCAGCAAGTAAGGTGCAAAGAAATGAGTACAGAGAATTTGGCAAGACCTCGGTCTTTCCATCTGGTCCAACAAGTTTCGCATCTGCTGTGAGGATCTTCTGGTAAATGTCCTGTATTTCAGCCTGATCTTTGCTAGAGATCGGAACGGGAGAAATTGGGAGAGTATTATTAGTGTCGGCAGCCATTATGTATTCTCCTTTTAGCCTTCAGCTTATGTAAGAGTTTCCTAAAATTATCTTATGCAGATATATGCTATAAATGCTATATCTGATTCATCTGACATATTTATCTTACAATAATAAGTGCTATAAGTACTAAAATGGCTTGTAAGTCATTGATTTATAATAACAATTTCCAGCTTGACATGAAGTCGGCTGAAGTCCGGGGCTTCCACCAATCATGCGATAGCGATGAGGCTGTACACTATTTTCCGCAGATTGCCTGGACTGCTTCCAGCGTTCTCAAGCAATCTTCACGACTGACATCCAGATGGGTGACAAAGCGCATTTGCTCCGGGTTGATGCCATTGGCCAGAATATTCTGCGCTCCAAGCTTATGGCTCAACTCAGCGGTGTTCATGCCGGTGCCGCTGATGTCAAAGACCAGAATGTTGGTGGGCGATTTCTTCGGATCAATCTTGATGCCCTTGATCTGGGCCAGTCCTTCGGCAAGTATCCTGGCGTTTTCATGATCTTCTTTCAGGCGAGCCGGCATTTTTTCGAGCGCAATCAACCCCGCAGCCGCCAGAATTCCTGCCTGCCGCATTCCTCCACCGAGGGCCTTGCGGTAAGCCCGCGCCTTCTCGATGAATGCCTTCCTGCCCAGCAGCATGGAACCGACGGGCGCGGCCAGCCCTTTGGAGAGGCAGAACATGACTGAATCAGACTTCCTCGCGATCTCAGCAACTGATTTGCCCAGGGCGGCGGCGGCATTGAAGATACGCGCACCATCCAGATGCACCGGCAATCCGGCTTCATGGGCTCCATCACAGATTTCGTCGGCGACATGCTGCAGGTAAAGCGTACCACCCGCCAAACTGTTGCTATTCTCCAGCGAAACCAGGCCAGTCTGCGCCCGGTAGTAGGTAGCGGGAGCGATCCGTTTTTTGACCTCCGTCCAGGTCAGGACGCCATCTTCACAATGGATGGTGCGCGGCAGGCAGCCGGAAAAAGCGGCCAGCGTAGCCATCTCCAGATTGCAGATGTGGGCCCGCTCTTCGCAGATGATCTCCTGGCCATGATGGGTGTGAACTTTAATGGCGATCTGGTTTCCCATGGTGCCGGTCGGCACAAAAAGCGCGGCTTCTTTCTGGAAGATCTGGGCAGCACGCTCTTCCAGCCGGTTGACGCTGGGGTCTTCGCCATAGACATCATCGCCCACCTCGGCCTCCGCCATAGCGCGGCGCATCTCCGCTGTGGGCTTGGTGACGGTATCGCTGCGCAGATCGACGACGGTGCTTTTCTTGTTTGCGTCTTTTATCTCTGTGGTCGAAGGTTCAATTTGGGCTGTCTTGGTTTCCATAGTCGTTGTGATCAGGCTGGGACCTTGGTGACTTCCGGCTCCTGGATGAATTTCTCAAACACCTCATTGGAGAGCAGCCGCCCCTGCGGCGTCAACTGGATGGCATCCGCGGTCCGGGCAAGCATTCCAGCCGCTACCAGTTCATCCACAATGGGCGCATATTTTTGCCATTGATTTCCATATCTGCGATTCAGTTCATCAAACTTGATTCCGCGATTCAGCCGCAGACCCAGGAAAAAACTCTCTTCCAAAGCCTCACTGGCCGTGACTTCATGGGCTTTGATTTGAGCATCGACAAAGAAATCTTCGAATGAATCTGTGGCGGCCAGGCGCAGGCTTTCGATTCCCTTCTCCTCTAAATTAGCGGCAGGCAGCATGGAGTGCGCATCAACTCCAAAGCCCAGATACGGCTGGCGTGTCCAATACTTCAGGTTATGTTGCGACTCAAAACCCTGGCGCGCGAAATTTGATATTTCATACTGGCCAATTCCATTGGCATCAAGTTGGGCGCGCGCTGTCTCATAGAACTCGGCAGTAGCATCTTCGTCAGGGACAAAATGAGCATGGTACCGGTTGCCGCCGGCAATCAACTCCCGGCCCAGGCGAGAATCTTCGTCGATTTCCAGCATGTAAACGCTCACATGAGGCACAGCGGTTGAAACCGCCTGCTCCAGCGAATAGGCCCAGCTCTCCCTGGCCTGGTGGGGCAGTCCGGCAATCAAGTCAACGTTGATATTGGGAATCCCAAAGGCGCGCAGGCGCTCAATGTCGCTGAGGGTCTTCTCTCTGGTGTGCAGGCGCGCCACCGAGGCAGCTTCCTGGTCTACGAACGACTGCACTCCCAGGCTTACCCGGTTCACTCCACAGGCGAGTAACGCATCCAGCACCGAGTCTGTTAGAGTTGCAGGCGCGCATTCTACGGTGATTTCAGTCTCGGGAGCCAGATCGAACTCTGCACGGATGGCGGAGAACAGTTTTTTCAATTCAGTTGCCGAAAGCAGGCTGGGGGTACCTCCGCCAAGATATATGGAATCCGCATGATCAGGCACGGCGCCTCCAAGTTGAGCAGCCAGAGGGCGGCAGGAGACAATGTCGGAGCACAACCGGTCGACATAGCGCCCCATCTGCGCAGCGGAGAAAACGCCCGAAGCAAAATTACAATAGGAGCACTTCGAGCGACAAAACGGGACCGAGATGTAAATTCCTAGTGACATAAATCGCTTGATCGAGGCCGCGTGCATCTAATCAGATTATAGAATCCTTATATGCTCAAACGCGCAGTCATAACAGGTATGGGTGTGATCAGCCCCAATGGAATCGGCAAGGTGGCTTTTTGCCGTTCAGTTCTTGCCGGCACGAGCGGCGTTAAACATATCACGCGCTTTGACACGTCCGACTTGCCGGTCAAAATTGCCGGCGAGGTCCAGGATTTCAACGAGTTCGACTGGATCTCGGCCCACGAACGCAAACATGTCTCGCGCGTGGTACCGCTGGCCATTGCCGCCTCTACCGAGGCCCTGGCGGACGCCGGTATCGATCCCCAGAAATTGTCGCTCGAAGAAAAGCGCCAGATCGGCGTGGTGATGGGCTCCGGAGGCGGCGCCCAGGAATTCTCCGAGCTGCAATACCATCTCTACTACACGGGAAACATTAAACAGGTCAGCCTCTTCAGCATCCCCAGCGGCACTATGGGCACGTTTTCCAGTGAAGTGAGCATGCGCTTTGGTTTCCGTGGGCTAAGCCATGTAATTACCACCGGCTGCACTTCCTCGACAGACGCCCTCGCCTACGCGCTACGGCAAATACAGCTTGGGATCCAGCCGATGATGCTGGTGGGCGGGGTCGATGCTCCCCTGGCCTTTGGAATCATGAAGGGCTTTACCCTCATGAGGATCATGACCGAATCGTGGAACCAAGAGCCGGAGCGGGGCTCACGTCCCTTCAATCGCGACCGCGATGGCTTTGTGGTAGCTGAGGGCGCCTGGGTCTTCATGGTGGAAGATTACGAGCATGCCCGCGCCCGCGGAGCCAAAATCCGGGCCGAGATTGCCGGCTATGGCTCAACCTGCGAGGCATTTCACCGGGTGCGACTGGAAGAGTGCGGCGAAGAACCAGCGCGAGCCATTCAACTCGCCCTGCAAGAGGCCAGGACTGCGCCGGAGAGCGTCCAGTATGTAAACCTGCACGGTACCTCCACTCAACTCAATGATCGCATCGAGACACGCGCGTTGAAGCTGGTCCTGGGAGATCATGCCTACAAAGTTCCCATGTCGTCGCTGAAGTCACAAATTGGACATCCGCAGGGCGCCTGCGGGGCGGCGGGAGTGGCCGCCACGCTGGTGGCAATGGAGCATGGACTTCTCCCCCCCACCATCAATCTGGAAAACCCTGATCCGGATTGCGACCTGGACTATATTCCTCAAGCCGGACGTAGAGTTGAGATCGAGAGCGCGATTTGCAATTGCATCGCCTTCGGATCGAAGAATTCGGCTTTGGTGCTGCGGCGGGTAACTTAGAAGTATTAACGATTCTCATGTCTCCCTACCTCAAATATCCGATATAGTAGCCATGGAATATCTGTATGGGCCGGGCTTATTAACGAATTGTGGTCAGTGTCTCAGTTTGAATGAGTTGGTTTGCTCCGACCGTTAGGGTTTGTGACTTCTGGAGAAAAAGCATCTTAAATTTGTAGCGATTTACGGATGAAACACTTAAACCGCCGTTTGAAAATTTGACCTGAGCAATCCACAGACAATCAATGTAAGCTATTGACAATGCTAGGCTAAGTGATATTATCCATTAAAGTGAATGCTTCGCAGGAAAGCCGAATAATAAGCGAAAGGTTCAGCATACCCCATGGCAGACAGAAAACAATTTCTCGGAAACATTAAAGCCGATCCTGAGCTGAAAAAGGTCTTGGAAGCCTCGCGTCAGACCCAGGTGACAGAAGAAGAGTTACAAGAACAGAGGATCAGTTTCGCCTTTGGCAATGCTCCCGCTAACGCCAAAAACATCACCAAGGACAGCGTCAGGCAAACATCCAAAAAACTTCGACTCTTATAGAAAATCATCGTAGCCGCTATCCACGCGGGCTACTCTTCCAATCATGTCCGTTCGTGAAAAAGACAATCCCGATCTGTTTAGAAGAATACAGGAACAAAATCTATTGCGTCAGTACGATCTGCTTTCCAATTGCATTGAGATCGGTCTGGCGGAGGGAAAAGGGATCGAAGCCTTTGACAAGTACACATTATGGGCCTTGAATTATGCCGCCGTCTCCAATATTGCCCAATTTGGCGGAAGATACCGGGAAGAGCCGGTTTATGTTGGAACTCACATCCCCCCTCACTTTGAGAAAGTCCCTCATTTGATGGACTTGTTTTTCTCTTTCATTCATGAAAATTGGACAGTTGATGAACTTGGAGAGCATCCAACCGCGCTTGCTGCTTATGCTCTTTGGAGGCTCAATTGGGTACACCCGTTCGTAGAAGGAAATGGAAGAACAGCTAGAGCTGCCTGCTATTACCTAATCTGCTTGAAGCAAGGCAAGCTGCTTACGGGAAAGAAAATAGTCCCTGAACGAATCCGCGAAAACCGCCAACGATATTATGACGCGCTCAGGGCCGCCGACCAAGCTTGGAATGCTGGCCATATCCGATGTATCTGTGATGGCGAATTATCTTGAAGGACTTCTGCTGGGACAGCTCACAGAAACGTAAATCCCTCAAACTGAGACACGACCAAATCGTAAGGTAACTTTACGTGGTTAGCCAACGATATTATTGCCAAAACTTTCATTGTCAAAGCATTGCACCTGAACAGCCGGCAAAAATTTACGCTCCCAAATTCTCAACTACTATTGTTCCGGTGGCTCTGTCTCTTGCACATGCACATGTGATGTGCTCAGGGCATTAGACGAAATCAGAAACTGCCCTTCTGCACTGTCAAGCGGCTCCAACTTCATGGTAAAAGACTGGTGCTCCGGCGCTCTGATTTCGATGCGGAAATAATATGTCTTTCCGATTTCAGTCGTAAAACTGGCCGCGGAGCCCAGTCTGGATAACTTCTCGAAGCTCGACTGCCAGTCCGTACACAGGCGATGCTCGCCAGGGTCCACGGAGAAAAAGAAATATGACTGGCCGCGATTGGCCCCCATCCACTTGCCATCGAGCCCTACTCTGGTGGTGGCCGCATCGTCGTTCTCGAACACATAGACCAGCGCTTTATCTGCTTCCGGTTGTGGCGCCGGATGCTGCTTCTTGTCCGCCTTCACGTCAAAATGGACCTCGGTGGGGCCACATCCGGCGGCGGCCCGGGCCGACTCAGCCTGGGTCTTCTCGTGGGCTTTCTTTTGGTCCTGGCCTTTATCGTGGACCGTCTGCTGGCTCTGGGTGTCGTTCGTTTGCTGAGCAAAGCTAAAGCTGCACAAAAACGCAAAGGAAAAAATTACGCATAAGCTTTTAATCATGTCTTCCTCCAAAAACCTCCCGGTTTTAGCTAAAAGCCAAGAGGTAACGGCCCGATGGTTATTGCTCATCCATACTGACGCTTCAACTTACCATGTCGTGAGCCGCGATGCTCGGTATTGGCCTGCACTTAACTCTAATTAGCCTTTCCTTGTTTTTCTTAACCAAGATGCGGGTTCAGAAGGAAGAGCGCCCTTTCATGGTCCTGATACAAACCAAACGCCGGGCAATCGTCTGAATTCAGGACTTACCTATAAAATAGTAATGATCGGGAAATATTCGGAATGCAGGAAGAAGAGGTACTCGGTAAAGCGTACGACAGCCGGCTGATGAAGCGGCTGATAGGTTATCTCCGCCCTTATAAATGGCAGGTAGCGGTGGCGCTGGTGTCGATCGTGATTAAGGCCGCAGCCGACGTGGTCGGGCCTCTTCTGACCAAGACCGCGATCGACAAATATCTTGCTCCTACCGGTAACGCTTCGGCCGGCCCGTTGAACCGCTGGCTCAGCGCCACGGCAGCCACCGGTATTGGCCAGCTTGCCCTGATCTACGTGGGCACTCTGCTCCTCAGCTTCGTGATGGAGTATCTCCAGACCTACCTGATGCTATGGACCGGCCAGAAGGTCATGTTTGACCTGCGCAGCCAGATCTTCCGTCACCTGCAACAAATGCACGTGGGCTTCTTCGACAAGAACCCCGTGGGACGCCTGGTCACGCGCGTCACCAGCGATGTAGATGCTCTTAACGAGATGTTTACTGCCGGGGTGGTGGCCATCTTTGAGGACATCTTCATACTCGCCGGGATCATCATCATCATGCTGCGCATGAAGTGGTGGCTGGCCCTGATTGCCTTCGCGGTGCTTCCCGTCATTTTCTGGGCGACCATGATCTTCCGCAAAGTAGTGCGCGATTCCTACCGCCGCGTGCGCACGGCCATCGCCCGCATCAATTCGTATTTGCAGGAACATGTCAGCGGCATCGTTGTGCTGCAGCTCTTCAACCGCGAAAAACGCGCTTATAAGAGCTTTGAAAAGGTCAACACGCTGAACATGGATGCCTGGAAAGACGCAATCATGGCCCATGCGATCTACTACCCAGTGGTGGAGGTCCTCTCCACGATCGCTATCGCCTCTGTGTTCTGGTTTGGCGGGTTGCGGGTCATCTCGGGCACCGTAACCTTGGGCATCCTGACCGCCTTTATGCAATATTCTCAGCGCTTTTTCCGGCCAATCCAGGATCTGAGCGACAAGTACAACATCCTGCAGGCGGCCATGGCGTCCGCCGAGCGTATTTTCAAGCTGATCGACACGCCGCCGGAGATCGTCTCTCCAGCCCACCCGATACAAGCTACTGGCAGAGGAAGAATTGAACTTGATCACGTCTGGTTTGCTTATCGCAAGCTGGAAGTGGAAAGCACGAATGGGAGCCACGCTCCTGCCAGCACACCGGCTGAACTGCACGACCCTGCGGAAAGCTTTGGCGATTCCTCCGGCTATGACTGGATCTTGCGGGACGTCTCTTTCACCATTGAACCGGGAGAGACGGTCGCTATTGTCGGCCATACCGGCGCCGGCAAGACCACCATCATCTCGCTGCTGATGCGGTTCTATGACATCCAACGGGGCTCAATCCGAATTGACGGCGTGGACATTCGTGAGATGGATCTGACCGAGTTACGGCAGCGCTTCGGCGTGGTGCTGCAAGACCCATTCCTCTTTAGCGGCACCATCGAAAACAACATCCGCTTAGGCTCGAGTTGGATCACAGATGAGCAGGTGGAAGCCGCAACTGAAAACGTGAACGTGGCCGATTTTATCCGTGGACTGCCGCAGGCGTTCCAGGCGCCGGTGCTGGAGCGCGGCAGCACGCTTAGCACCGGACAAAAGCAACTCATCTCCTTTGCCCGAGCGCTGGCCCATGACCCTAAGATCCTGGTGCTGGACGAAGCTACCTCCAGCGTCGACACCGAAACCGAGTTTCGTGTGCGCGATGCCCTCACCCACATGGTGGAAGGCCGTACGTCGGTGATTATTGCCCACCGGCTCTCAACCATTCAGCGGGCGGACAATATCATCGTGATGCACAAAGGCCAGGTGCGCGAGATCGGGAACCACCAGGCACTGCTGGCCAAACGCGGGATTTACTGGAAGCTCTATCAACTGCAATACAAAGACCAGGAACTTGGCATGCCTCAGGTCGGTGCCGACGACTGAGTGAATTTGGTAATTGGGGAAATCGGTAATTGGGTAATTGATTTGTCCCTTCAGCAGGACTTGGCTCTCCGTTGGATGATTTATACATTGGTGCGGCGCTAATGTGGGAATATCGAGATCCCAGTCCCCGATAGGGGACGAATGAAAATAGCCCAGCACATCGAGGCAGCGTGTGCGCGGCTCTTGCGCACACGCTGTCTCGTAAGTGCTGGGTACGGAAAGAACAAGCCCTTTTCCTTACGCCGTAGGCCTGCGCGTAGCGAAGCGGAGCATATAAGAAAGCAACGCACTTGCCAATCAAGCTTCCACAGAGCCCAGCGCGAAGTCGCCCTTTGCGGTGAGGATTTTGGCAGTGTCGTCGCGAATGTAATAATCATCGTGCATGCAATTCCTGCTCTCAGCCGGGGAGGCCTCTGGCGACACCTACGGCGCTCAGCTTATCGACTCTCTCAAGCAGCTTGCTCCTTCGGCAAACTTTTTTGGCATGGGCGGCGAAAAAATGCACTCTGCGGGATGCGAGCTTCTAGTCAACGCCAAAGACGTGGCAGTAGTGGGATTGGCTGAAGTTGTTACTCATCTGCCGGGCATCCACCGCAAATTCCGCGGATTGGTTGCCGAAGCTGCGCGACGAAAGCCCTCGGCCGCTGTTCTCATTGATTTTCCCGACTTCAATCTGCGCCTGGCGCGCAAGCTGCACGGTTTGGGTGTCCCGGTCTTTTATTTTGTAAGCCCGCAGGTATGGGCATGGCGGTCGGGCCGGGTCAAACAGATCCAGAAATATGTTCGCAAGATGATTGTGATTTTTCCTTTCGAACGAGAGTTCTACCGCAAGCACGGCGTTGACGTTTCTTATGTGGGCCATCCGCTGGCTTATGCGCCGGAAGCACAGATTTCCCGCCAGGATTTTGCGCTGAAATTCCAGCTTGATCCCGGCAAGCAATGGATCGCCCTGCTGCCCGGCAGCCGGCGCAAAGAGGTCGGGATGAACCTGCCGGCCATCCTGCAGGCCACCGGCCAACTTGGTAGCCAATACGAATATCTGCTGCCGGTGGCCTCCACACTCAACCAAGACTGGGTGCGCCAGCAGCTCAGTGCGCCGCCCGTCGCAATCAAGTTGACAGACAATTCCAGGGTCACTCTGAAACAGGCGCGTGCCGCGGTGGTGGCCAGCGGTACGGCAACTGTGGAGGCGACGCTGGCTGGAACTCCGTTTGTGGTGGTCTATCGGGTGTCGCGATTGACCTGGCTTTTTGGAAGACGCCTGGTCAAGCTCGATACCTTTGCCATGCCCAATCTAATTGCTGGAATAAAAATTGTCCCGGAGTTGATCCAGCATAACTTTACTGCTGAAAATATTGTTCGTGAGCTAAAGGCCATTGTCCCTGAAGGCGAGGCGCGCCGCCAGATGATTGCCAATCTAGGACGGGTACAGGAGTCTCTTCGAGACAGCAAAGGTATGGAAGAGCCGGCTCTGCGTGCAGCCCGGGAAATTCTGGCCGCGCTCGAATAAGAAAATCTTACCGCTGATGACAAAGCCAACTTCTTACCACTGATGACGCTGATAACCAAAAAACCTTTGAAACACGGAGGACAGAGGCAGCAGAGGAAACCAAAACCCTTCTCTATACTGAAAATCTTTGCTTTGTTGGTTACGGCTCTGCCGCCGGTATGTAAAGATGTCTTAACATTGGTACAAACGCATCTTTTTTGACACAATAAACATCTAACAATATATCGCCAGCAGCTCTGGAGTTACTTCATGCAAATTGCACGACGGCCCCTTCGGCGTGCTTACATTTTTTTTGTCCTGATCTTGTTGTTGGTTCTGCCGGCGCTGGGCGCCGAGAAGTCCCGCGTTAAAGCCCAGGACTACGTAATTGATGCGGAGATCATTCCCAAGACCCATCATTTGATCGCCCATGCCAAGGTCAAATTCACCGCCTTGGACGACGTGAATTTTGCCACCTTTGAGCTGAACAATGCGTTGCGCCCCACGCGCGTGCTGGACGAGAAGGGGAAGAGCCTTACAGCGGAGCGCATTACCCAGGACAATGCCGTCCGCGTATCGTTTCCCGCGGGGCTGACCAAGGGAACGACAACCACGCTCACCTTTGACTATGAGGGCAACCTGGCTACCCCAGATGACAGCCCGGTCGAAGGACTCAAGCTGGCCTACATCGGAGAGGACGTCACTTACCTGTTGTATCCGGGCCGCTGGTTCCCGGTCACCAACTATGGATTGGACCGCTTTACCTCGAACATAACGGTAACGGCTCCCGCAGGCACGGTGCTGATCGGCAGCGGCGCGCCGTCAACTTCTGCGCGCACCGCTAACGGCAAGACCACCGCCACTTTCAACTGGCAAAAACCAAGCTTCCCCGGAACCATTATTGCCGGACCATTTTTTGACAGTCCGAACAGGAACGTCCACGTCTATCTTCGCCAGGACAAAATGAAACTGGGACCGGCTTATGCCGATACTGCCGCCAAGGAACTTGAATTCTTTTCCAGCACTTTCGGCCCCATGCCTGGCACTACGCTCAACATTGTCGAGTTGCCCGATGACACGGTGCCTGCATGGTGGGCGCCTGAAATTGCCGCGCTGGCCACCCGCGACATCACCGACAAAACCAATTACCGGCATCTGGCCGATGCCATCGCCCATCAATGGTGGGGAGTTTCCGTAAGCGCCGCCACCAAAGATGACTGGTGGCTGGTGGATGGCGGGGCGCGCGATTCGGAGATGCGCTACGTGCAAAGCGTTGCCGGGGAGCAGGCCTTTGAAGATGCCACCAAAGACATGGCGGTGGGCGCATTGGCCTATGACACCGTGCCACTGGCCAGCATCGGCAAACTGGATGTCTTCTCGCCCCAGTTCCAGTCGCTGGTCATCGACAAGGGCGGCATGATCTTTCACATGCTGCATTGGGTCATTGGCGATGCCGCCTTCAATCGCACCATGCAGGAATTCATGGGCGCCTTTGGTGGAAAAGCGGCCACGGTGAACGACCTCCAGACCATCGCGGAGAAGAATTTTGGCGATAAGCTTACCGCCTTTTTCTCTCAGTGGGTTGACGGCACCGGTGCGCCTGAATTCAAGATTAAGTACACGACCTTCCGCGTTAAGAAGGGCTTCCGCATTGCCGGACAGATCACCCAGGATCTCGACCTGTTCAGCATGCCGCTCGAACTCCGGGTCGATACCGACGGGCAAAGCGAGATGAAACGCATCGAGGTACGAGGGACCGAGTCTTCTTTCGCCGTGGAGACTTTTGGCAAGCCGCGACGGCTGACCCTTGATCCCAATAACTGGGTGCTGAAAAACTCTCCCGATCTGCGGGTGCGTGTGGCCATTCGCCGTGGCCAGGAGCTGACGGCTGCTGGGAGCCTCTCCGAGGCCTTGGCCGAATACAACAAGGCCCTGGATGTGAATAAGAACAGCTCTCTGGCCCACTATCGCATTGCCGAGGTCTTCTATTTGCAGCGCAACTATCAGTCATCGGCCAACGAGTATCGTGAGTCGCTGAACGGCGATGGTGAGCCTCGCTGGACCGAGGTCTGGAGCCATCTGGGCTTGGCCAAGATCTTCGATCTTACCGGGCAACGGGACCGTGCTGTGAACGAATACCGCCAGGCCTTGCAGACGAACGACAATACCCAGGGCGCACTCGATGAGGCCCGCAGGTATCTGGATACACCTTTCCAGCGAGACAGAAGATCGAGCGGGCAGTAAAGCTCCTCATCACCAAGGAACAACAAAACCAACTTCTTACCGCTGATTTACGCGGATAAACGCTGATAAACCAAAGACTCTGCCGCGCCACCAGCGCTAAAGCGCTGTCTTATTGACAATATCTTTCCTCCCGGCCTTAAGGCCGGGGCTTCCACCAAATAACAGCTACACCATTTCTAAACTGTCATAGAAGCAAGAATCATTCTGTCATGTTGAGCAAGCCCGCGCGACGCAGGAGTGAGGGCACGTCGAAGCGCCCCGAGATGCTTCCTCCACAATGACGTAACGAGGCACTTTCACGAAGAATCTTCTCCAGGGCCTCCCTTCTCTTCTTCAATCTGTCTGCTGAATTTGTTTATTGGGTAAAACCGCGGTTTTCAATTACCAATTACCCAACCTGTCCCGGCTGGCCGTGGATTACAAAATTCTCCCAGCCTACCCTCCGGCAATCGCTCCTATGACGATAAACGGCTCCACCCCGGATGTGACCGCTTCGGGCAATGGGGCGTCCGGCGGTTCATGGGACAGGTCCTCTGCGCAAGCGAAGAAGCGCAAGAACGGTCGGCGCTGTTGCGTCACGTGGTCGCGGATCGTCCCGCACAGCATTGGATAGCGTGCCTCCAGCGCGTCGAGCACGGACCGCTGTGTGGCCGGTCCCTTGACCTCGAGTTCCACGTCGCCGGGAACGCCCGCCAGCGTTCGCAGGTGTTGCGGGAGCATGACTCGGATCATGGCAGCGTCTGCACCTCGACCGAAAGCACGGACGGCAGGTCCCGAACGATGGGTGCCCAGTTGTCTCCGGCATCGGCTGACATGTACACCTGCCCGCCGGTGGTGCCGAAATACACGCCGCAGGAATCGAGCGAGTCGATGGCCATCGCATTGCGCAATACATTGACGTAGCAGTCCCGCTGTGGCAGGCCTTTGGTGAGTTCCTCCCACTCATTTCCGCCCGTGCGGCTGCGGTAAACACGTAGTTTCCCATCGAGCGGAAAGTGCTCTGAATCGCTCTTGATCGGCACAACGTAGATGGTCTCCGGTTCGTGCGCGTGAACGTCGATCACAAAGCCGAAGTCGGTCGGCAAGTTACCGCTGACCTCTTGCCACGAGTCGCCTGCATCGTTGCTGCGCATCACGTCCCAGTGTTTTTGCATGTACAGCACATTTGGGCGCGACTTGTGCATGGCGATACGGTGGACGCAGTGGCCGACCTCGGCCGTCGGATCGGGGATTTGTTGCGAACGCAGTCCACGATTGATCGGTTGCCACGTCTGGCCGGCATCGTTAGTGCGAAAGGCGCCGGCCGCGGAAATGGCAATGAATATCCGATCAGGATGGCTGGGATCGACAATAATAGTGTGCAGGCACATCCCGCCTGCGCCTGGCTGCCAGTGCGGACCGGAGCCGTGACCGCGCAGTCCAGAGAGTTCCTGCCAATTCTGACCGCCGTCGGTCGAGCGGAACAAAGCAGCATCTTCAACACCGGCGTAAACCGTGTCCAGATCGCTCAGCGATGGTTCGAGATGCCAGACCCGCTTGAACTCCCAGGGATGCGGCGTGCCGTCGTACCATTGGTGGGTGCCGGGAACGCCGTCGTAGACAAACTTGTTTCCCACCGGCTCCCAGGTCTTGCCGCCATCGTTGGAGCGCTGAATCAGTTGCCCAAACCAGCCGCTGGACTGTGATGCATATACCCGATTCGGATCAACGGGTGACCCTTTGACGTGGTACATCTCCCAGCCAGCAAAATGAGGGCCACTCACATTCCACCGTTCCCGCTTCCCGTCTGACTCCAGGACAAACGCGCCCTTGCGCGTGCCAACCAATACTCGTACGCTGCTCATTCTCACTCCTTCTCCTGCTTTTTAAGATACTAGGCAATTTGTTTTCTTAAGATTTCGTTTAAATAGTTCGGTCTAATTTGTGTTGCACTTTAAGAAGATTTTACAACTTTCTCTGCGACCTCTTGAGCGCAGCGAAAGGTCCTTCCGTGTTTCAAAGGTTTTGTTTTTGGTTGCGGCTCTGCCGCGCTGTGTTGTTTCAAGGGTCTTTGGTTTATCAGCGTTCATCAGTTTGGTCAGTGTCATCAGTGGTAAGAAGTTGTATTTGTTTTCTCCCGTGTCTCTGTTCTAAATTTAGGTATCAGGGGAGTCGAGTCCCGTTCTCGCCACCGTCGCCGGGCTTCAGCGAGGAAATTTTTGCGGTCCTGCTCCATGGTGGCGATGAGTGCGCAAGGCGCCGCCGTCTTCTCGTACCGCGCCGCCCAAACATGCAAGTCCAAGAGTACCGGGGCCAGGTCAATTCCTTTCTCCGTCAGCCGGTAATTCACCCGTCGTCCATCGGTCTCCTCGATTTCGGCGGTGAGGATCCCCGACGCCTCGAGCTTTTGCAGACGATCGGCCAGGATGTTCGTGGCAATCCCTTCCCCCGATTCTTGAAACTCCTTAAATGTCCGGAGCCCCCGGACCAACAGATCACGGATGATCAGCAACGACCAGCGATCTCCAAACATCTCGAGGGAGATGCTCACCGGGCAGTTGGAGCGGCGTTTCGACTTAAGTTTCTCAGGCACATTCGACAGACTATCGAAGTTACTTGCAAAATGCAAGTGATAGTGAGTGGGAGGGCCGGTGATTTTTTAGGGCCCTCTACAGATTTGTCTTGACAATCTATAGTAAGTGTTCTAAAGTACGCCTATGAAGACTTTCGCTCGCCCTCTGGGACTCACTCGATGGATCATCAACTTTGCTTCCCAAAGCACGCGCCTGCACCCCAAGTCTTGTGCCTCTCGTGGGCTTCCAGTGCCGCCGCTTTGCCCAATGTCAGGAAAAGACGCTACAGCCGCTGCCAGCCGCTACAGAAATCGCCTGGAGTGCACCCCTTGGGTGAGACAGTGAAACTCCGCTACACCTAACGGTTGGAATGATTTTACGACTCACACTGTACCCTTGTCTTGCATAATGGCATTAGCTGGTGAAGCGTAAGCGGGCTCTGCTGGAGAGCAACCCGCCCAGGAATAACCAGTGGGAGACTCATCAAGGCAATGGGTCGGGGAGTGGCCGCAAGGCTGCTCCCCATTGCATTGAT
>Ga0210408_10000102_pt1 | contig 132963 bp, 113 predicted proteins | sample IncBWH4MmetaG_FD_155471 | JGI IMG/M metagenome (GOLD analysis project Ga0210408, IMG submission 155471) | Forest soil microbial communities from Barre Woods Harvard Forest LTER site, Petersham, Massachusetts, United States - Inc-BW-H-4-M | ecosystem: Environmental > Terrestrial > Soil >... | reverse complement strand
GACGGTCAGGACATTGCCGAGTATGCCGTGATGTTGGCTGTGATTCTGGTCCTGGTGGTCGGCACAATTCGGCTGATCGGCTCGAACGCGAATAATGCCTTCTCCTCAGTGGCCAGCTCGCTCCATTGAACTCGCCAAGAGTTGTCCTCGGGGCATCGCCTTTATGGTCCGACATCGGACATCAAATTGTCGTCCATTGGCATATGATTCCGCAGTCATGGATGCGAAGGACATTCTGGATCGAGTTGCTGTCCTCAAGCAGGAGATGGAGGATTTGCAGGTTGTAAACGTTGGACCCGACGAGCCTCGATTGAGCAAAGGAGTTTACGAAGCCAGGCTCTCACGCCTGGAGCAAATCAAGATGGAGTTAGCGGCTTTGCTTGACCAGTTCAAGCGAACAGGGACAAAATACCCGTGAGTTACAAGGCTGACCCAGGCATGTTATGACACCGAGACCACATCCGAAGCCGAGCGACGTGAATCTTCACGTTATGGCATCATCTCCGCTGTCCGTCGTTCGGAGCGATATTCACGGGAACGCGGTGTACAGCCGTATCCTGTTGTCCATTCCAGATGACGAATACGAGGCCATCCTGCCTCACTTGGAATTTATCGATTTGCCTTTGCACCAGAGTTTGCACGAGTCACCTGACGGGCTTGAATATGGTTACTTTTTGAATTTAGGACTCACCTCCCTGGTGATTGAGACGCAGGACGGCAGGAGCGTTGAAGTGGGAATTGTCGGCCGGGAAGGCTTTGTGGGAGTACCCCTGGCGGCAGGCTTGACCTTGACTCCTTATCGTGCAGTCGTGCAGGCGAAGGGAAACGGATTCAGAATTAAAGCCGAAGTTCTGGAAGTCACTCTGAGCGTGACTCCAAGTCTACGTCTTAGGCTGAATCAGTATGCGCAGGCTCAAGGCATGCAGGTGGCACAATTAGCCGCGTGTAATCGACTCCATGAAATTGATCAGCGTCTGGCCCGCTGGCTGCTCATGTGCCAGGACAGAATAGGTTCAGACTTGCTGCCAATGACTCACGAATTTTTCGCGCAAATGTTGGGAACTGGAAGGCCGAGTGTTAGCCTGGCTGCCGCCGTGCTGCAGAGAGCGGGCTTCATTCAGTATGCCCGTGGCACCGTGAAGATCATTGATCGAAAGGGTTTAGAAGAGGCAGCTTGTGAGTGCTACGCGGTAATCCGGAAGTTCGACGGCAGCACCACCACATCCTGAGGTTTTCGTTCGTGGGTTAGCGACCAGTCGGGAACACGTTGTCATTGAATTTTTCTGCCTCTTCGTATTCCTGCTCTCTCATTGGAATATCGTCTACGTCGATATTGACCACTCTCGAAAAGCGCCCCGAATGTTACTACCCGCGCTCGAGAAGCTGGTCTCCTGACCTTCCCTACAGCGAAGCGGATGAGTTTCTACGGTATCAGGTCGATGGAACTCTTTGTTGAGATTGCTATCGTTATTGCAGACGTCCCTATCCTTCCTGCCGAAGAGAGACTGGCGTCAATTGCGCTCTGTGCCTCCGATCACCTTCCAAGTGGCAGGACGTGCAAAAGCCTCCAAGATCATTTGACAATTCAGACGCCCAACTAGTTGCACTGTCGGGCGATTCGAGCCAGTCGGCACGCGCCCTTAGGAGTGCCTCGAACGGACGGGTACGACCTACTCGGCACCTGGTCAGAAACAACTGAAACGTTTCGGAACTTTGCTAAGGAGGAATGATGATGAAAATCGACTGCAGGAATGTTGTTCTCACCTTCCTGTGCACCGGTCTGCTACTCGGTGGTGGAGTAGCGGCACATGCACAAGAACCAACTAGTCAGCAGGCTTCTCCAGCTGTTGACAATACCAAGACTAATGAGCGAGATCGGAGCAAGGACGAGTCCACGGCAGATCAGCAAAAAGATAATCGTTCTGACCGAGACATCACTCAGCAGATACGTCAGTCCATTATGAAAGACAAATCGCTTTCCACCTACGCGCACAACGTCAAGATCATCACCCAGAATGGTCAGGTTACGCTAAAAGGGCCGGTGCGATCGGAAGAAGAGAAGAAGACTGTCGAGGCCAAGGCCACTGAAGTCGCTGGTCAGAACAAGGTAACCAGCGAGTTGAACATCAAACCGCAACAAAACAATTAGAAAGCAGAGGGAGAATCACAATGGCAGGTAAAAATACAGCGGTATTTGGCATCTATCCGAATCGCACCAGCGTGGATAACGCCGTAGATGCTTTGAAGGCGGCGGAGTTTCGCAACACGGATATTTCAGTACTTTTTCCCGAGAGCGCAGGCACGAAGGACTTTGCTCACGACAAAAGCACTAAAGCACCTGAAGGTGCCACAACGGGTGCCGGAACAGGCGCATTGCTGGGTGGCGGGTTGGGATGGTTGGTCGGCATCGGGGCCCTCGCAATCCCTGGACTGGGGCCGTTCATAGCTGCGGGACCTATTATGGCGGCCCTCGCAGGGGCGGGAGTAGGTGGCGCAGTGGGCGGCCTGACGGGTGCTCTAATCGGCATGGGAATCCCAGAGTACGAAGCCAAGCGGTACGAAGGCCGAGTCAAGGACGGCGGAATTCTGTTGTCGGTTCACTCTGACGATTCGCAGTGGACAAAGAAAGCGAAGGAGATTCTGGAGCGGACAGGCGCCCAGGATATTTCCTCAACGGGTGAAGCCACTGGCGAAAAGGGCGACAAGGCCCGCATTCGTGAAGTGGCGTGACACAACCAGCGCGTGCGTTTGTGCACCCAACGTATGCACCATCATTCAACCATCACTCCGCGCAAGCGGCATTAAGGAGAATGCACAATGACAGATGACGTTCAGAAGAGTCAGGGCCAGAATCCGGGGCAATCGGGACAACAGCAACAGAAAAAGCCGCAAGATGTTTCAAAGAAGGACCCTTCTCAGGACAGGGATAGGGATAAGGAGCGCGATAATAAGCAGGGGCAACAGGACCAGGGCGGCCAGCGCCGCGCTTCCTAAGCTCTGATTTGGGTCCCGGCTGCGATTGGCCGGGACCTTTTCATTCATGCAACTTAATTGATTCTGGAGGAACCATGGCCAACGATAGCTTGAAAAAACTGTATGTCGGTGAATTGAAAGACTTATACAGCGCCGAGAACCAATTAATCAGAGCACTTCCGAAAATGGCCAAAGCCGCGTCCTCCGACGAACTTCGAGCCAGCTTTGAAAAACATTTGGAACAAACCAGAGGCCACGTTCAACGTCTGGAAGAGATCTTTCAATCCTTGGATGAAAGCCCAAAAGGCAAGAAGTGTGTGGGCATGGAGGGTCTGGTTAAAGAAGGGTCCGAGGTTATGAAAGGCGACTTTGAAGGCGCGGTGTTGGACGCGGGATTGATCGGTGCAGCCCGACGCGTGGAACATTACGAGATGGCTGCATACGGAGCGGTCTGTGAGTTTGCCAAGGTACTGGGACAAACCAAGCACGCTTCGTTGCTTGAAAAGACTCTGGCGGAAGAAAAGCAAGCCGACGACAAACTTGCCGACCTCGCCAAAGAGATCAATGCCCAAGCCAACGAAAAGGGTCTCGAAGAACAGCAGGGTGCACCCAGGTCGGTACGCAAGACGCCTAGCCGTGCAGCGTAGTCAACGCAAGAGCAGTCATTTGCGAAGGACAAAACAGGAGAGAGCGAAGAGCAGAGTAAAGAAGTCGGCGCAACAATCAACGATTAGCTAACGAAAAGGAGTAACGCATGCAAGACAAAGTTCGTGGTGGAGTTGCAGAGGACCGTTTCACCGGAGCCATCGAATCGCAAACATCCAGAATCCCAAGCTCGGGCTACATGGCCGCAGCATTCGGCGCTATCACGGCTTCAGCAATTCTCAAGATCGTGGGCAAGGATGACTGGGCGCTGTTTGTAGGACAGTGGCCGGCGGCGTTTCTGCTAATGGGTGTTTATAACAAAATGGTAAAGCAGCACGGCTCAGATGCCTACAGTCAGGCTGCTTGAGAGTCGAGTCGGGCCCGGCCCGGGGGTTGCTTCCGAAGTAGGGGCAACCCGGACCGGCGAATTTCGCGCAGTTACTTTGACGGAACGGCACCAAACTAAGGAGATAAATTATGTCGATTCTGGCATGGATTGTGTTGGGCTTGATTGCTGGTTTCATAGGCAGCAAGCTGGTAAATAAGACGGGCGAAGGCGTCATCCTGGATATCGTGCTGGGAGTCGTTGGTGCGGTGGTTGGGGGCTGGCTGTTCAGCATGTTCGGAGCCCACGGCGTCACGGGTGTAAACCTGTATAGCCTGTTTGTCGCTGTGATTGGGGCGGTTCTCGTCTTGGTTCTATATCACGCTGTGAGAGGCGGGCGAGCGCGAGCGTAAAACAGTATGAACTGCTAGCCGGGGAAACCAATCGCGATAGGGTTGGCAGAGGGTGTAAATAGAACTGTGTAAGGTGTTTGGCCCTGGCTTCATTACCGCTAATGTCGATAACGATCCCGGAGGAATCCTTACCTATTCCCAAGCTGGTGCAAAGTTTGGGTATGCATTGCTCTGGACTCTAATCCCGACCACGATCGCTCTGATCGTTGTTCAGGAAATGGCAGCCCGCATGGGCGCGGTGACGGGCAAGGGTCTGCACGATCTCATCCGAGAAGAGTTTGGTATTCGGGCGACGTTCTTTGTCTCGTTCGTCTTTGGTTTAGCTGACTTGGGCAATATCGTCGCCGAATTCGCAGGACTGGCGTCAGGCATGGGGCAAGCGTTTGGGGACGATACTGCCACTATGAGCGTGACCTTAAACATCGACGTGGTAAGGAAGAAGCTGTTTGGCGATGATGATTGAGCGTACAAACCTGTAAGCGATTTCGGTTGCTGACTCTATCCGGATGGAGAAAGACCACGCGTGCCGCTGTCCCCTCCACGGCCTAGCAGACGATTTTAGAACTCTCGTTCTAGCCGCCAACTTGCCAGACCCGGCCGTTTTCCAGGCTCAAGAATGGTCGAGTTCAGATTCTTGCACACTACGAACTCGCGGTGTGCCTTCACCCCAGGCTTCTGAATTTGCCCGCTGAGTCGAAACGGAAATGTTTCGACACACCACAGCGAATGCTGAAGTTCAAGTCCGAGCGGCCTTTCGCGCGGCCTCCATCACGGTTTTCTTCATGCGGTTTTCGCCTGCCCAATACAAGCTGATCTCGTGACCATCAGGATCATTGAGATAAGCGTGCCGCCAGCCCCACGGCATCATGCGCGGCATTTGCGTAATGTAAAAGTGCTTCGCCTGCAACTTGCGGCAAAAGTCGTCGAGTTCCCGAATCTCAAAGTACAAACGTACGCCCTCGCTGGCGAGCGAGGTTCCAGGTCCTGCCATGTGCAGAGCGACCGTGCCGTCGCCGCCAGGGGCGCGCAGCCTCGCGTAGACCGGTTTACCTTCGTGGCGGAACTCGTCCACCATCTTGAAACCCAGCAGGTCACGATAAAAATCTAGTGCGCGTTGCACATCTTTGACGTATACCATGGCGTGATTGAAGCTGAGCTTGTCGCCGGCTTCTGGAGGCTGAGGCGTAGATGGTTTCTTGGCCCTCTGAACATTCGTCTTCCTCCTCTTCGGCGCGGCTCTCTTCTTTTTCGTGGCGATACTTTTCTTCTTTGCCAATTTTCCTGCTGCTGCTTTCGCCATGAGTGCACCTATTCCGTGCATTTTACGCGCCATTCGTCTGATGGAACGAGTGCGTAACACCCTGCTGAAAGACTAATCCTGGGTTGTCGGAAATACGAGTCATCGATAGACGTGATGTAAGCCCTTGCGCCTGTTCGCGCCCTGCGTCACCAGGTTCGAATGACTTCGTCTTTGCACTTCTGGAATGTACCCGGGTCGTCGTTCACAGCACTTAGCAGCTTTGAAGTGCCTTCCGCTTGCCAGAATCCTACTAAACCCGGCGCTTTCGTTGTGGACGGCACAATGACGGACGGTGTCGCAGAACGGGATGTAAGTTTAAGTTAAAGACCACCTGTTTCTTTGCCGAGCACAAATCTGCTGAAACACACAACGCTGTACTCTCGCATGCAGAAGCTCGGAATTCGCGGCAACTTTCTGACCCAAGCCATTAAGGTGACCAGGCCCAAGGCACAACTACCGCGTTGAGTCCTTGTACCAACGCAGGACCCGGAGAGCCCGCAGTGTTACTATCAGGTCGCGCCACCCACGAAAGGGGACGTGCGATGAACTCAAATTCAGTTAGGACAACGTTTGCGACAATAGCTGTGATGCTCCTTGCGGTTTGTGTCCTTCAAACTCGATCAGCACAATCCAGTTCCGCAACCACGTCCCAGGCCGCTCCAAAATCACTCCTGTTGGAGAAAAATGAGGGTGAGCGGCGGATTTGGAGAGAACCTCCTCCTGGGGACTTCATGCTGAAGGTCAGCCCAAAAAACAACGGTTCTCAGCACCTTGTTATGGGAACCGAAGACAAAAGCATCTGCCGTAGCAGAAGAGCGACCAGTGCAGCCAGCACCGCTAGAGCGTACCGTGTCGGTGTTGCCTTGCTTTCGAGTTGAAGGGCGGGAAGACTTGGCATTTTGTACCCCCGGCTTTCTTTTGGAGGGACGGAGACTCTTAAGAGGTTGTAGGGCCGCTGCTCAATTCAACGACAAAGGCACTTTCAGGCGTTATTCGATACGTTACACACTGTATTGCGAGCAGGCTGCTGAGCCGGGGCGACCTACTTAGATAAATGGCTAAGCGCCGCATCGTTATTCGGCCTACTAAATAGGAGCCAGGCCGTTTCGGAGCTTTTCTTCGTCGAGCTTGGTAATGAGTTGCTGTACAAGGTCGATCATCCTGTTCGGGTCTTGTTCCTGTTGGACCCGTTCCGCCAGTTCGCGCCAGTCTTGCTGGGTTGATATGCCGTTCTCCGGAAGTTGTTCAACAATCCTCTTCACCGTCTCGACGGGAATCTGCTCGAAATAAGTGTTTGATTTTCTCATTCAATTTGCTCCTTCCGTCCCAAACAGTAGCAGCTTGTGGTTCGTACGGGGCATATCTTTTGCACGCCGTCCTGCCTGCTTAGTGCACGCTAAATTACTCAATTAACATAACTTGTAAGTCCGCCTGTTTAAGCATATGGCAGCAGCCCTGTCGGGCCTTTAGCCTTCGTTTAACGGGATTGATTTTTTGCTTGACGATATCTCATGGTTGCATTACGATTGCGTAACGTTAGTTTATCGTTGTGTTCTCGAAAAGGAGGTTGCGATGAGCCCTCGAACCAATAAAGCTCTGATGAACTTCAAGACCATGGCGCAGTCGGATGTTCCCCAAGGTCGAAATGGAAAGCACAAAGAGGTCGTTAGCCAGATTCTCTCGGACCTCGATCACCTGCCCGCAGGGGTTGCGCTCAAAGTGCCGCTGGCAGAATTAGCCGAGAGCAAAGAAAGAGTGCGGTCGGCGCTTAATCGCGCCATTCACAAAGGCGGGAGGCATGTGTCCACTGCTAGCGACGCCACTTTCTTATACGTATGGAACGAGAGCAAGTAGGTTCGCGTGAAACGTATCTGGGCAGGAGATCTTCAAAAATGACAACTTCAGAGTTTTCACTGTCTGGCAGCTCACATAGTCTACGTTATCCCGAATGGTCGCATAAATACCGGGAAGCGCTGCTCGAAACTGATCGCGAGAAACTGTCGGAACGGGTAGCGGAGGCAGAGGCCGCGATCTTCGAACGCCTGCAGCAATTGAGCCAAAGTCAAGACGGGCAAGCCGAGCGTAAGGCCATCCAGGATGCGATCAACGCATTGCGGTTTATCAAACGGGACAGACTGGCGTTTCCCGATTGGGAATCCAGCTCAAGCGGCGCGTAGCAAACCCTCCTCCTGCTTGATTAGCGTCCCCACGGCAACGTCCTTCGAAACTACGACAGTGACGCCTGCAGAGAATGCTTCCTGCTCCAGAAATTTATTAGCGTAGAGCGTAAACAGGATGATTGGAACGGCTGGCAGCATGCGTCTCAGTACTGGTGCTGCTTCTAGACCGTGCATAATTGGCATTGCAAGGTCGAGCACGATTAGATCAGGCTTCAATTCGCTGGCTTTCTCGATTGCCTCGCGTCCGTTCTCTGCTTCCCCGCATACTTCCCAACCGGAGATATCCTCGAAGGTCGTCCGCAGCATGTGCCGTATAGAAGCACTGTCATCGACGATGAGAATGCACTTGGGCATAAAGCACGACCCGTGCTTCAATGATGTTTCAAGAGCCGCCGACGAGCCATCGGGTCAACAGCGTATTACCTGCCCTCCTGAACCCTTACGTCTGTAGAACTGTCTCAAAAGGAAACCCGCTGACAGTCTAGTCAGCGGGTAAGGGGTTTCAGCCCTTTTTCGTTTGGGAATGTCAATAGAATGCATTTTCCCATCCCGATCATCTGTTCAGAATTGCACAGATTCCGAACTCAGACTCTCCCTATACTGGCGACCTAATCGAATGGCGCTGTGTCGTGTGCGTCTCGATCACTGAGAAAGTGCCCGACGCCGTTGATAAAGCGGCACAACCGCGCAGGCCTTTTGTGCACCCAAGGTATGCACCATCATTCGACCATCACTCCGCAAGCGCTGTATAAGGAGAATTTCAAATGAGGTTTAAGAGGCGAGAATCACTTCTGAACGCCCTGTTCGGTACCGGCCTTTATCTGCTTGAGAACCTACGTGAGCGTCTTCCAGACAACATGGACGACATCAAAGGCAGAGCAAGGGAGACTTTCGAAACGGCGTCCGACCGCCTGGGCCATGCCGCCGACGCTCTTCGTGGCAAAGAAGATTCCCAAATAGTCGGCAAGGTAAGTGCTCTGCTGATCGGAGTGGGCATAGGCGTAGGAGTGGGCCTGCTAATCGCACCCGCCAGCGGTGACGAAACGCGAGCCGACATCGCCGACAAGGTTTCGGACTTCGGCGAAAGGGTCCGCGAGCGCACCACTGGGAAAAAACCGCAGACTGCAACTGGGACTTCTGGAGGATAGAAGGCACAATTCAATTTTCCTCAAACCTAACAACCAACATAGGAGACGCTATGAGCATCTGGACGATATTGTTTGTGATTCTGTTGATCGCTTGGATCGGCGGTTTCTCTGTGTTTCACGTCGCGGGCGGACTCATTCACCTGCTACTTGTATTTGCGGTAATTTCTTTGATCCTGCATTTCGTAATGGGAGCACGGACAACGTAGGACAGGATGCGCGTCCGTGAGCACTCCCTTTCCCTCGTGATGCTAATGATGTTCGGCATAGCTGACGCACTGGCCTTGATTCTTGAAAGGTCCGGCAGGCGGACCAAAATTCTTCCACCCATCATGCTTGCATTGCTGTTTGCTCTTCGGAGCTTGTGGGGCAGGCGTGATGGCTACCGCAAGAGGCCCTCCCCCAACAGTAATGGTCGCAACCACGGTGTTGGTCGCAGTGTCGATGACCGAGACGGTGTCGAAGCCTAGATTCGGCACGTAGACTCGGGTTCCATCCGGCGTGATGGCTACCCCCTCAGGAAATAGCCCAACAGGAATGGCCGCAACCACGGTGTTGGTCGCGGTGTCGATGACAGAAACGGTGGCGGAGCCATCATTCGCCACGTAGGCTCGGGGTTCCATTCGGGGTGATGGCCACCCCCGCGGGGTCGAACCCAACCCCGACCGTAGCAGCCACAGTGTTGCTCGCCGTGTCGATCACCGAAACGGAGATGGAGGCCTCATTCGTTACATGCCCCAGCCTTGCTTGCGTGCCGCTACGAGCCTGTTTCGCATACCTGCATTACGCAACCTGTCAGCCGAGAGCACTGTTCTCCGGAACCGCTGCTCTAAAACACGCCTTTTCGTTTCATAGTCTTAGTACTCAAGAAAACAGTTACTGCACAAGACCATGCCAGTGCAGCAGCTAGCGAGACAGCATTCGAGCCACGGCGCGGTATGGCTAGGTATGGGGCTATTGACACTGCCCCACAATTCGGCAACAGTGGAGCTGTAAAGTGAAAGCTGCCGGCTTGATCCCCCGGTCGCTGAGGGGTGGACTCCAAGCTACCCCTCGTTCACTCCTTGGAGGTGAACGATGGCCGCCGCTTCAGAACCTTCCCAGCAACTACCAGAACCTAACCCAGTGCCACCATGCCCGGAGTGCCAAGCAGTTTGCGTTGTCCGTCTTCCACGCACTTGGCGAAAGTGTGATGAGTTTCATTGCAACAAGTGTGCTCATCAGTGGGAGGTTTGGGATACCGAGGAAGCAAGGGCGACCGAACCTTACACAATTGAGCTTATCAAGACACGTAGTGCGTACAGCCTGAAAGAAGCCGAAGCACGCGACGAAAAGGGTGGACGGTTGGATGCTGAAGCACGAGTGCGAGCGGCAGAAGCTCGCGATCTTGAGCCAATCGTCCGGGTGGAAAGTAAGCTGGACAAGTTCCTTGCGCAGCAGACTGCACCGGCGTCACAACTGGCGACAGCAGAAGCGACGGCGCACCCAACGGCAACCGGCGAATTGGACCGTGTTCAGCCCGAAAGCGACCGGAGGCCCAGGGCAACTGGGGATAAGCGACCCAATGATCGCGATCGGACAATGGCGAACCTGAAGGCATCCGACCCATCCAAATACCCCTCCATGACCACGCGTGAAGCCGCTGCGTTTCTAGACATCAGTCTTACGTCGGTGTGCGACCTAGGGCTTGAAGATCTGTCTATAGCTGGTCTACGCAAGCGACTGTGGAGCACAGTAAGCGTCATAGCCGCTAGAAATTCCCAGCCAAAATAATCTTCCCGTCGTTCCCGCCATTCCCGCCGTTCCCGTGACACCTGACCCTCTGTGTGACACAACAGATGTGTTGCCGATGGAGCCCACAAAATGATTCCACAGGACACAATTCGGAACCGAACGAAGCACCGGAGATTGCTCTTCGGGATAACCCAGGCTCTGCTTGCAAAAGATGCGCGCGTTGATCGATCCGTCTTTTCGCAGTGGGAAACCGGGATGATTGACCTGAGCGACGAGCAGCTAGGACGAATCGAATCTTCTTTGCTGAGCTTGATCGCAGATCGCCTCAACTCTCTCTCAGGAGAGTTCGCAGAAGTGGCAACAACTTAGCTTTAGGAAGTTTCGGGCCGTCCCCGACTAAGAAGGCGGCCCAAAAGGAGAAAACAATGTTCGACGACATAGTTACCACACCAGAACCGCAGTTTCAATCACCTTCTGTAGTCCCGAATCTCTTGGAAGATCTACATCAAGCCGCGATGTTCGCCGGCCAGTCACACCTGCATCTCTGCCGGGCCAGGCGAAGCGCTAGGAACACGCAGGCTCGTCGCGTCTTAAGTTCGTTGATTGCCGGGCAGCAGCAAGCTATCAAGAGCGTGCAGCGCCTCAGAAATGGCGAGGAAGGGGCGTTATGAACTCGCGACGCACGCAAGAGGGCTGGCGCTGATGGATAACTTCACAGCCATTCGAAACGGACTGCTTGAGCACGCACTCGCCGGGAAATTGTCGCCCGTAGATTTTGGGCTCTATGTTTTCCTCATCATGCGGGCGAACTATTCGACTGGAATCTACGAGGGCTGCGCGCTCACGATCGCGTGCCAGTTCGGGGACCCATCCCAGAAAGAGCACCTACAAAAAAGCCTACGCCGGCTTCGGGACAAGAAATACCTCAACTACCGGAACGGTGACGGAAGGCGTGGGGCCTATCCAATCCTCATAAACAAGTTTGACGTAACGGTCGGAGAACTGTCGGGGATGTCGCCTCAATGCGTGGAAACACAACGGACTAGCCCAGCCTGAATATGAGCGCCGGAACGGTGGCGGAACGGTGGAGACACTGTCATGGCACGGTGGTGGCACGGTGGTGGCACCTAATAAAGACTTAAAGACTAAAGACGTACAAGACAAGAGCGAGAGCGCTTTCGCGCCTTCGCGGGCGAAGGTGAAGCGTGCTTCCCAAATGGCAGAAGCCTTTGCTCCCAAGGACAGCCACAGGAGGCTAGCTATTGAACTTGGTGTGGACCTGGCGAGCGAATTTGAAGTGTTCAGAGACCATCATGTCAGCCATGGCAGCACGTTCCAAGATTGGGACCGTGCTCTCAACAAGTGGCTGCGAAACGCGCGAGAGTTCAGACGCGGTTCTCCCGCCGGCAACGGTAAGGCTGAGCCGGTGAAGGTGCCGAGCGGAAACGCCTTGGATTATCACCGCGAGCTGCTGAAGGACGGGGTTCAGTGAGCGCGGCACGTGTGCTGGAAATGGCCCTGGACCGTGGCCTGCCGGCAAGTCTTGAGGCGGAACGCGCCGTCCTCGGGGCGATTTTGCTCAATAGTGAAGCCTACAGCGAGGCCGCGCAACTCTCACCTGAAGATGATTTTTCACTCGATGCGCATAGGCGGGTGTTCCGGCGAATGTCGGAGATGGCTGCGGTTAATATTCCGATCGATGCCCTCACGCTCGTTGAAGAGATGGGGCAAAAGGAACTCGGTGCGATCGGCGGCGCGGCCTGGCTGGCTGGACTCGTGGATGGCGTCCCGGACCGGCCAAGCATTGAGCACTACGTCAAAATCGTGAAAGAGAAATCGCAGCTGCGAGGCTTGATCTTTGCGGCGAACGCTGCGATAGCACGAGCTATGGATGGCGAGAAGCCCATTGACATCGCCGGCGGACTACTTGAGACCATTCTGGACGTAGAAGCACAAGCGCAGAAAAGCCAGGCCATCGCGCCCCATGGTTTCATGTCTGAAGTGTTGCGGGAACTGGAACTCCAAGCGCAGGCAGGTGGGCTGGTCGGATTACCGACCGGTGTGGATGCACTCGACATGCTCACGGGTGGCTTGCGCAAGGGCGAGTTGATCGTAGTTGGCGCATTGCCAGGAGCCGGTAAGACTGCCCTTGCCTGTCAGATCGTGGCAGCGAACGCCAAAGCCGGCAATCCGGTTGGAGTGTTTTCGCTTGAGATGAGCCGCTGGGATCTCGGCAAACGGTTCCTCTCCGCTGTGACTTCTGTCACAGCCACCAAAATCCGTCATCCCGGCCACATCACGAAGGAAGAATGGCCGAAACTGGCGACGGGTGCAGCCGAAATTGCCGAGTGGCCTGTTTGGTTCGATGACAGCGGGACCATCAGCATTCCGGAATTGCTTGCTAGGGCCCGCCTGTTCATCACGCGCATGAAAGTGAAACTGATCGTAATGGATTACCTGCAGCTGGTCCAGGCAGACGCCAGAGATGTTCGAGAACGAGTCGGTAAGGTCGCTGATGCACTGCGGCAACTGGCCAAATCAGAACGTGTTCCGGTTGTGCTGCTCTCGCAACTGCGTCGGCCACAGAATGTAAACGATGCTCCCACGATGATCGATCTGAAGGAATCTGGTGACATCGAGGCACACGCGCACGTTGTGCTGTTGCTGCATGTGCCAACCGGGCCGGACGGAAAGCCGACGCGTGAGGACACCATTATCATCGGCAAGAACCGAAACGGTGTTAGGGGTCCGGTTCCGGTCATGTTTAGCCCGCACAAGCTGCGCTTTTATCCGAGATCCATGGAACGCGAGTACCAGCCGAGCAATGGAGATGGGCGGAATTATGAATAGCGGAATGGTGATAGCGACTGCGGAGATCGGAGGGAATCTCGTGAGCGGGCGTTTGTTATCTCTGTCCGATGTGGCCGCGCGTCTTGGGGTCTCGAGAGCTTGGGTGCGGGACCACGCGACTCGTCGCAATCCTCGGATTCCGGTCGTTCGCCTCGGTGGGAAAAGGGCCGTTTTGCGTTTTAGACCTCAAGACATCGAAAACTTCATCAACGCCCACCTTCAGGTGCAGCAAGGAGGCGTATAGTGCGTGCCACATTCCAAACCGACAGGGGGAGCCAGATGCGCACACGATGCCAGAGAGGATGGGTAGAGGAAACCGGTGCCCGCACTTGGAAGGCGCACTGGTACGAATACATTTGCGACTCTGAAACCGGCAGAGAACGGCGCGCACACCGCAGCCGTGTACTCGGGGAAAAGAACAAGATCCGGAAGTTCGAAGCGGAAGAGAAGCTGGCCGAAATCCTTGGGCCGCTGAACAGTAAGCATTCTTCCCGGCGTGACGACCGCGTTTCACTCCGCTGGTTTTGTGAGCACCGCTGGCTGCCCACCATAGAGGGCGGTTGGAGCGCATCCACTCGGCGAACCAATGAACAGCTAGTGCGCCGGATTCTGAATCAGTTTGGCGACAAACAACTGCGAGACTTAGACCGGGTGGAACTGCAAGATTGGCTCAACAAGCTGGCCCGCGACTACTCTCGCTCGCTGACTTTCCACTGCTACACTTATCTGAAATCCATGTGCGGGGAAGCGGTCGAACAAGATTTTCTGGTGAAAGACCCAGGACGCAAGCTGAAGCGGCCCAAGACCCGCAAGCGGACGAAACCGTGCTGGAATGGCCGCAGTATCAGGCTGTGATTGACGCGGCCAAGACTCTGCGGGACAAGCTGGCCATCAAGGTTGGGTCCGGCACCGCCGTGCGCCCCGGTGAATTGTTCGCGTTCCGCTGGCGTTCCCTAGAGCAGTTGCCCAGTGGCCGCCACGCGCTGCGAGTCACGGAAACGATTTATAAGTGCAAGCTGCGCCCCTGGGCGAAAACGGAAGAAAGCGAAGCCTGCGTCCCGTTGCCGAAACGACTAGCGGCAGAACTGACGCAGTGGCGGGGACTCACGACCAAACCTGCTGACCGGGATTTCATCTTCCCCAACAGCCAAGGTGGGTTTCTGGATTATGAGAATTTTGAAGCACGGGTGCTCGACCCTATCCGCGTCCAGTTGGGTCTGCCCAAGCTGAACTTTCAGATTCTCCGGCGCACGTTCGCCACGTTGGCTGTGGGAGAACGCAAGGGTTCCTTGAAGGACGTGCAGACGCAACTGCGGCACACACGCCCGGACATCACCTTGCAGAACTACGTGAAGGAGATTCCCGACTCGGTATACGTGATGGTCGATTCGATGTATGACGGCATCACCCGCCCGGATGAGAAACAGATTCTAGCCGCCGCGCCGGTCACGGGAGGCGTACAGTGACGGGCAATTGCACACATTCTGAACACGATGGGAAAGGGCCGCTGTGTAAGTTGTTGAGATCTGGCGCGCCCGGAGAGATTCGAACTCCCGACCTACAGCTCCGGAGGCTGCCGCTCTATCCAGCTGAGCTACGGGCGCGCTACGTTCAGTTTACAGCCGGGGCTTCGTCCTATCAATGCGGGCGGGCTTCACGCAAGCAAAGAGTACGCTCACGGTAGGTCGCGCAAAACGCGTCGGACGCGATTACCAACGACCTCGGCCACCACCGCCGCCACGACCGCCGCGGTCCCCACCACGATCTCGACCGCCGCCTCCGCTGCGTTCTACCTTGGGGCGGGCCTCATTTACGTTCAGCGTACGTCCGCCCACCTGGCTGCCGTTAAGCGCAGCGATTGCTTTCTCACCTTCTTCCGCGTTTGCCATTTCGACAAAACCGAAACCGCGGGAACGGCCAGTTTCACGGTCGGTCATGATGCTAACGCGGTCCACCTGCCCATAGGCCGCGAAGAGCTGACGCAGTTCGTCTTCACCGGTATTGAAATCCAGGTTGCCTACAAAAATGTTCTTCACGCGAATTGCCTCGGAGTGAGCTATCTGAGTGCAGCTGACTTCGGCGGAAAACGCGGGGGCTGGTTGGCCGTCCAAATAGCCGGAGTTGGCGAACAGTCAAATGCGTGGGAAGTATAGCAGGTTGGCTCATTATGGGAAGCGGCGGGGCAAGGGCGTCCTTAATTAGGTCCAGTCGGGTGTTAGCAGTCATCCACCTTCCAATAGCCTTCGCGGTGATATCCAAGAAGCAGCACCCGGTTCCTGGGATCATGTCCCTTGCCGCACCCGGGACATTTCAGATAACGGCTCCAAGCGGTACCGTGACGATCGTAGTTTTCAGCGACCGCAAACGTCGTGCCGCAACTGCAGGGCACGAGAAACATCTTCAAGCGCTGTCCGCTCTGAGGAAACCGCTTGGGTTTCGATCGCCGTGTCACTAGCCCTCTTCCACCGTCGCCATCATACTTTTCTTCCGCCTGTTTGCCGGCAAGGCTTTTTTCCGCAGGCGCAGCGCCTTAGGCGTGACCTCGATGAACTCATCGTCGGCGATGAACTCAATCGCCTGCTCCAGATTCAAATTACGGAACGGAACCAGTCGAATCGCCATGTCCGAGGTCGACGACCGCATGTTGGTCAGCTTCTTCTCGCGTACCACATTCACGTCGAGGTCGGTATCTTTCGCGTTCTCGCCAATGATCATACCCTCATACACCTCGACCGTAGGACCGACAAATAGTTCGCCGCGCTCCTGCAGGTTATAAAGCGCATAGGGCGTTGTAACACCCGCGCGATCGGACACCAGCGCGCCGGTCAGGCGATGCGGAATCTCGCCTTGCCATTCGGTGTATCCGTCAAACAGGGAGTTCATGACGATCGTGCCTCGGGTGTCCGTGAGCAATTGACCGCGCAAACCAATCAGGCCCCGGCTGGCCACACGAAACTCGATTCGCACCCGGCCGTACCCGTGATTGTGCATGTTGAGGACTTCGCCCTTACGTGTGCCAAGCTGCTCCATTACCACGCCCACGAACTCTTCGGGCACGTCCACGGTGAGCTTTTCGATCGGCTCCATGAGCCTGCCGTCAACACGTTTGGTGACGATTTCGGGCTTACCTACCATCAGCTCGTAGCCTTCGCGGCGCATCATTTCTATCAGGATCGAAAGCTGCAATTCGCCGCGTCCCATGACCACGAATGAATCCGTGCTGTCGGTTTCCTCAAGGCGCAGGGAAACGTTGGTGAGCAGCTCTTTTTGTAATCGCTCCCGCAGATTTCGCGAAGTCACATAGGTGCCCTCGCGTCCGGCAAAGGGTGAGGTGTTTACCGTGAACAGCATGGCAATCGTGGGCTCATCAATCGAAATGTGAGGCAGCGGCGCTGGGTTCTCAGCGTCGGTAATGGTCTCACCGATCGTGATGCCTTCAACCCCGGCCACCGCAATGATGTCGCCCAGTGTGGTCTCGGTAATGTCGGTGCGCTTCAATCCGGCGAACGAAAACAGCTTTGTAATTTTGGTTTTTTGCAGCGTGCCATCCAACTTGGCGATGGCGACATCTTCGCCGGTGTGCATGCTTCCGTTGAACACGCGCGCAATCGCCAGCCGCCCCAGATAGTCGCTGTAATCAAGATTAGCTACCAGGATCTGCAACGGTCCGGCTTGGTCGCCTTTTGGTTCAGGAATGGTGCTGATGATGGCATCGAATAGAGGCTGCAAATCCTCGCCGCCGCCTTTTATATCGGTGGAAGCTGTGCCCTCCTTGGCATTGGTGTACAGGACGGGAAAATCCAGCTGATCTTCCCTAGCGTCAAGATCAATGAAAAGGTCATAAATCTCGTTAAGAACTTCCTGGGGACGCGCGTCTGAGCGATCGATTTTATTGATCACGACGATGGGTGGAAGATTCGCTTCCAACGCCTTGCTCAGCACATAGCGGGTTTGTGGCAGAGGGCCTTCGCTGGCGTCCACTAGCAGCATCACTCCGTCGACCATCTTGAGAGCACGCTCGACTTCGCCGCCGAAGTCGCTGTGGCCGGGAGTATCGACAATGTTGATTTTCACATCGTGGTAAAAGATGGCGGTATTTTTGGCCAGAATCGTGATGCCGCGCTCGCGCTCCAGGTCGTTCGAGTCCATAACGCGCTCGATCAGATGCTCGTTGGCACGAAAAGTGCCGCTCTGGCGCAACATGCCATCCACCAGAGTAGTTTTGCCGTGGTCAACGTGCGCAATAATAGCGATGTTACGAATAGCTGAACTCAAAGTGTGGCTGTCCTTCCCGATGTTTGTTGCTACTACCACTTTACTATGGGATGGTCGGGGAAGGTGTGTTTTCACCACGAGGTAGGTGACGCAGGGGTATCGTTTTTGTCGCGGAGTCACTGAGCGGATTTTGGCATCCGAAGTCCGGCTAATCGGCTTTCCGCTTCCTTTACCGCCCGCTTGGCGGAGAGGATCGCCGGGCTGACTGTGGATTCCGGCCCTTCGGAATCTGTATTGGCGAAGAACACACGATCCATAGGCTGCCGCACCAACGGTTGCACTTCAGTGAACAGGCCGGGAGTGGACATGTATAGGGGATGGCCCCGCCGATAGAGGTGTACCTCAAGTGGATCGACATTCGATCCGGAGAAAAGCTTCTGGAAATCGCGCAGCACGTTGGCCGCAACCCGGCGCGCGCTGGTTTCGCTCAGCAGGGTACTACGATCCTCTTCACGCAGTGGCGTGTAGCAAGTCAGAATATTGTATTTCTGCTTGTAACCAGCCTGGTTGCGCATGACCCAATCAGCCACAGTTATGTCAGTAAAGGCGTTTCCCGGGCACCAGGTATCGAATCCCTTGTTGAACACTGGTTTGTCAAAAATCAGGTTGACCACAGCATAAGGAATGTAGCGAATCTGGTGCATGGCATCGCTTTGCTTCTCGGGTAGACCCTCCACGACACGCCGGGTGATGAATTTAGGTGTGGCCATGATTACGGCTTTTGCAGCTACCGTCTTTAGCTCAGCGCCCTGCATGTAGGTCACTTGCACTTCGTTCTTATCGGAGACAACCGCCACAGTCGAAGCGCCGGCCTGCATGCCCGCGGCAGATTTCGACGTCAAGAGTTCGACAAGCTTGTTGGTCATTGCACCCAGCCCTCCGGGCCAGGTGAAGCGATCGTCATGCGGACTTTCCGCGACCATCGCCTGCAATTCGATCACGCCGACTGCCGCCGCTGCGTCCTCGGTCATCGCGCCATAGTTGGAAGCCCCGTAAGCGTCCCACCACCGTTTGAGTTCGTCGGGATATCCCTTGAGTAGTTCGGAGAAAGGAAGGTTGTAGAGTTCCTTGGCGCGCTTTTCCACGTTGATGGCAAGCATCTCCTTTTTAAATTTCTTGAAGCCTTCGCGAACCGACGGCGAGTATGGCAGCTTGTCGAGTCCGTCTCCCCATGTATCGGGGATCCACTCGCCGTTAATTACACTGCCATCAGGGCTGTCGACAGGCAGTGGTTCCAGGTCGATTTCCTTTGCGAATCGATAAGCGTATTCATCCCTGTAGAGGAAGGCCGTGCCTGTGCCGTACACGTTTCCTTGATATTCCATGGCGTAAGCATTGCCACCCCAGTGCGGCTCTTTTTCCAGCAGAAGGAAGTCGCTTTGGCGCAGAAAATAAGCGGCAGCCAGTCCGCTGAGACCACCGCCGACGATCACCACATCGTGCCGGGCGGAGACGGGCGGCCGCGTGAAGATTTTGCCGTCGCGTACCTGGTGGCAGATGCGATTATCTTCCCCCTCCACCAAGGACGCGTGCGGGTTTTCGGTTTGCGCGGCGAACGGCGAGAGGTCAACTGGGCATCCCGCGGCAACCGATCCCGCGACCACGAACTTGATGAAATCTCGGCGATTCGTACTCATCCGTCGTCCCCTTAGGATACCGTCTCTACCAGGTCGGCGACGATTTCCGGTTTGGCTTCCGCGCTCGCGCGCAAGCGATACCAGATCACAATCGCCACCAGTGAAAAAATGAAAATGATGCTTGAGATGGCGTTGATCTCAGGAGTGATGCCACGGCGCAGCCGGCCCCAAATCTCCAGCGGCAGCGTATTGTCGCGCCCGATCAGGAAGAAGCTGACCGCGATTTCGTCCATAGAAAGCGTAAAGATTAATAACGCCGCGCCGATGAGGGAGAGCCGTAGGTTCGGAATCGTCACCCGCCACAAAGTCTGCCAATAATTTGCGCCGAGATCGAGGGATGCTTCTTCCTGCGCCCGATCCAATTTCTGTAATCCTGCGAACACTTCGGTAGTGGCGACAGAAATGAGCGCTGTGCCATGGCCCAGAACGATGGTGATCAGGCTGAGCTTCACAGCGGCCTCGCGAAACAGCATAAGCAGCGAGAGTCCGGTAATAATGCCCGGGAGAATCAACGGTAACAGCACGAGTCGGCGAAATAGCGCCTTGCCTGGAAAATTCGCTCGATCGAGAGCCAGCGCTGCGGGTATTCCGAAGGTCAGCGAGATTGCCATTGCGGCGAGCGCGACCACCACGCTATTCAGGACTGACGTCCAGATGGCATCGTCCGAAAAAAGCATGCGATACCAATCCAGGGTGAGATTGCGCGGTGGGAATCCGCCGACGCCCGAGCCATTAAACGAGTACACGATCAGCGTGACGATGGGGAGGTAGAGAAAACCGAAAACTGCAATCGCGTGCCAGGGCAACCAGCGGGAGGTGTGACCTGGGCCGCTGCCGGTCATCGGAAGCTCCATTTCCTTTCGAGATTCTCGGAAACGAAAAGAAGCGCGAGCACCAGGAGCAGCATGCAGAGCGAGATCGCGGCGCCTAGCGGCCAGTTGTAAGCGGCGCCAAACAGACTGACGACAATATTGGAAATCATGATGCCACTCGGCCCGCCTAGTAGAAGCGGCGCCAGAAAATCCCCCAGACTGAGCACAAACGCAAAAGTTGCCCCAGCGAGAACTCCGGGAATAGATAGCGGGAAAATCACTCGCCAGAAAGTTTGAAAAGGAGACGCTCCCAAGTCGTGCGAAGCCTCGACCAGGTTTCGAGGTATATGCTCGAGCGAAGCGTAGATTGGGAGGAATGCAAATGGAGTATAGATGTGAGTAAGCGTCAGTACTACCGCGAACGGACTGTAGAGCAGGAATTCCAGCGGATGCTTTGTCAGGTGCACGTACTGCAAAAGCGTGTTAAGGACGCCATCGCTGCCCAGAATAGTCTTCCAGGCATAGGCGCGGACCAGATAGCTCACCCACAGCGGGATAATCACCAATTGATAGAAGAGGTCTTTTCTCTCACCTGCGTGGAACGACAGGTAGTATGCCAACGGATAACCGAGTACGAGGGAAAAAATCATAACTCGGGCCGCGATCCACATGGAGCGAAACAGGGTTTGCAGGTAGACATTCACGCGCAACAGTTCCCGGTAGTTGTCGAGCGTCCAAGAATGAACGATCGCCTGCGTCGGAGAGACCGACCAGAAGCTATAAAAGAAGAGCAACACATAGGGGAAAAGTAGGAAAACTGCGACCCACAGCAGCGGCGGCAGGGTGATGGCCGCTCGGTAGGCGCGAGAGAACATCAGCTTTTCTCCTGCGATTCACGGACCGGTACGGCATCAGACGGCGAAAATTCCAGATCGAGATCGCCTTGCCAGTTCTCGCGGCTGGCAGTTCTGATCGAGATCATCAGACCATCCGCGCACTCGACTTGCAACAGGTCAGTGGCACCGTGAAAAGCTTGTTGTCGGATTCTTCCGCGGAAGCGGATGCTTGTGCCAGTCGGCGTTGCCGATGCCAGCCGGATATTCTCGGGCCGCAATGAGAACAGGCCGGGCCCATCTCGCAGCCCGGTTCGCCAGGATAGGGACTGGCAGCGGGCGACGCCGTCCGTTACTTCTCCCCGAAGAAGGTTGGTGTGACCGATGAACTGCGCCGTGTAGGCTGTCGCCGGACGACTGTAGATTTCTCGCGGGGAAGCTACTTGTTCCAGCTCACCCGTGCGGAGCAGCGCGATACGGTCTGACATAACCATGGCTTCTTCCTGGTCGTGGGTGACGAACACGAATGAAATGCCAACTTCCCGCTGCAGTGATTTCAACTCGACCTGCATCTGCCGGCGAAGATTGGCGTCCAGAGCGGAAAGCGGCTCGTCGAGCAGCAATAAACGTGGCCGGTTTACCAGAGCTCGCGCCAGGGCGATACGCTGCTGCTGCCCTCCGCTGATCTTGGCCGGCTTGGACGAGGCATACGCGGTCATCTTGACCATGGCGAGCGCCTGCGCGACCCGCTCCGTGATTTCATCTTTGGGCCGCTTGGCCACCTTCAATCCGTAACCGACGTTTTCGGCGACGGTCAGATGTGGAAACAAGGCATAGTGCTGAAACACGGTATTGACCCGGCGCCGGTAGGGAGGCAGGCGGTCAAGCCGGTCAGCGCCCATGATTATTTCTCCCGAGTCCGCGATCTCGAATCCTGCGATGATGCGCAGCAGGGTAGTTTTGCCGGAGCCGCTTTCGCCAAGAATGGTGAGGAACTCGCCTTCTGCGACCTGCAGTGAGATGTCGCGAAGCACTGCGGTACGGCCGAATGACTTGGCGACATTGCGGATGGAAAGCAGCGGAGGGCTGGACGACTGCGCCGTGTTGAGCCCTGCGGATTCGGTGGTGGTCGCCATGTGGTTCGGGGAGGCCGCCCCAAGATACAGCGCTACATCACTGTGCTGCCTTCACTTCATTCCAGATTTCGTTGTACTTAGCCCGGCGCGCCACATTCTGCCAGAAATAAATCCGCTTCTGATAATTATCCACGTCGTCAAGATGCAGGCTTTTGACTTCGTCTGGCGTCATGAACTGCGCAGCCTGCGGGTTCGCGGGAGTGTAACCGGTCACATCGGTGACCTTCTTCTGGATTTGTGCTTCGATCATGTACTCCAGGAACTTGTGAGCCAAGTCTCCATTTTCACTGCCGGCGGTAATCATCAGATGGTCAATCCAGCCCGTGGTGTTTTCTTTGGGGATGGTCTCGCCGACCGGATAATTGACTTTTCGAAGCTGATTCGTCATCAGCGGCCAACCCATGGCCGCAACCACCTCATGGTTTTGAAAAAGATTTGTGAGCTCGCCGCCGGTTGACCACATCTTCCGGATATTCGGTTTCATCTCCAACAGCTTCTTCTTGACGGCATCGAGTTGCGCGTCGGTAAGGTTGTAGAGTTGGCTCGGATCAGGTTTGTCGTAGCCGAGCACCTGCGCCGCCATGTACACCGTGGAGAGATCGTCCCACACCGAGATCTTGCCGCGGTATTTTGGATCCCAGAATACGTTCCAACTCTCGGGTGGCCGTGGAAACGCCGTGGTGTCATAGATCATGGGGTCCGGTCCCCACATGAACGGGACTCCGTAAACCTGCCCCTTCAATCGCACGAGGGGCAGGGAGGTGAGCTGAGGAGAAAGCTGAGAGTAGCCGGGTAACTTCGCGAGATCGAGCGGCGCAGCCAATCCCGCGGATGCGATCGAGGTGGCAACATCACTTGACGGCGAGATGACGTCATAGTTGCCGGCGCTCCCGCCGCGCAATTTCGCGACCAGTTCATCACTCGATCCCATGTAAGAGGCTGAAACTTTGCAATGATTCTGCTCTTCAAAGGCATGCACGAAGGATGAATCAGCGTAGCCTTCCCACACCAGCAAGTTGAGCGTGGCCGTCTTTTTCCCGCACGAGCCAACGATGAAGACCGCCGCCGCAAGCGGCAAAGCCAGCAAGGGCCGGATGATCATTTTGCCTCCGTTGTGGCGGACCCGCGGGGCGCCGCCGGCGACTGATAAACGGTTTTTCCGCCGACCATGGTCAACAGAACCTCTGTTTTACCGATTTCGGTAGGCTCGATTTTGAACACGTCCTGCGAGAGCACGATCAAGTCTGCCAACTTGCCCGGCTGGAGCGAGCCTTCGGTTTTTTCCCGATGCCCAGCAAAAGCTGCGCCCAGAGTGTAGGCTCTTATCGCATCTTCCAGGCTGATTCGTTCGTGCGGAACGAAACCACCCGGCGGATTGCCCTCGGTCGTCTGACGGGTCAGCGCATTCTGCACTCCCGGCCAGGGATTCAAGGTGACGACGGGCCAATCGCTACCGAACGCGAGCTGGCCACCAGCATTCTCAATGCTGCGCCAGGCCCACGCCCGCTGAGCGCGTTCCGGGCCGACGTTTCGCGACCAGACGTTCAGGGTGTCATCGTTGGGATAGGCGTGCAGCGGCTGGAAACTCGCAATCACAGCGAGCTTGCCAAAACGTGGGATGTCCGCAGCAGAGGCGTCCTCGATGTGTTCGATACGGTGCCGGGCATCCAACGTGTGATTGGTTTTTTGCGCTCTTTCATACGCATCCAGCGCCACGCGAATTGCCCGGTCCCCGATTGCATGGGTGAACACCTGAATGCCATGGCGATCCAGCTCCACGACAGCTTTCAGGTATGCATCGTGGTCCCAGAGTAATTCACCTGACGTCGATGGATCATCGGAATAGGGCGCGAGCATGGATGCGGTGTGACTCTCGATGACTCCGTCAAGGAAGAATTTGGCCGCTCCCGCGGCAATCCATTGGTCGTGGTAACGGCGCCGTGCCTCTTCGATCTCCCGCAGATTCCTGGCAGTAAGAGTCGGAGGCTCCATGTAATAGGCCATGTACATACGCAGGGTCAGATCGCCGGTACGGCGCAACTGGTCGTACAGTTCAACATTCTCCAAATCACTGATGGCGATGCCTAGATTGCCGGCGCAGTGGACCCGCACCAAGCCGACGCGATTCGCTTCTTTGAGACTCTGGCGGATGCCCCGCAACTTTTCTTCTCGGGTTGGCAAGGGAATCACGCGCTCGAAAATGCCATCTGCCGGATCCTCTTTGATGACACCCGTAGGCTCGCCGGTCTTGGGATCACGCATAATGCCGGGCACCGGGTTGGGCACCTGTCGCGTGACGCCAGCGAGTTGCAGGGCCTTACTGTTCGCCCACCAGGTGTGCCCATCAAACGCCTCCAGATAGACCGGTCGGTCGGGAACGATTTCGTCCAGGTACTTCTTGTCGGGAAGTGCAGCCGCGCCAAACATGGGGTAGGACCATCCCCTTCCCAGGATCCATGTCTTCTCCGGATGCGCTGCGGCGTATGTTTTTACCTGCTGCTGCAACCCGGCGAGAGTTTGCGTGTCCTCAATAACAATTTGTTGCGCATTCATCGAACCTTCGAGGAAATGGATGTGACTGTCGGTGAAGCCGGGAAGGACCAGTCGTCCGCCCACATCAATCACCTTCGTCGCCGCACCCCGATAGGGCGCAATGTCCTGCGCTGCGCCGACTGCGATGACCTGCTCTCCGCGGATCGCCAGCCCCTCCGCCCATGGCTGCCGCGGGTTCACCGTGTAGATCCTCGCGTTGACCAGGATCGTGTCAGCCTTGTGGGTCTGGGCGAGCGCGATGGCAACCAACAGGACCGCTGTTCCCAGCAAAACAGTCATCTGCCGAAAACGGCGAGCGAAGTCCGTGGCATCGAACAAAACTTTTCTCCTCGACGTGCCCCTCAACTAAGACGCGCGCCTAAAAGGTCGGCGGCGTGTTCACCCACAACACCCAGGTTTCAGCCCGTCCCGGATTTTCCCAGCGATGCGGCGTCGCGCTCTCGAAATAGAAACTGTCACCGGGCTTGAGCCGGTACTCCTCGTCGTGAAGTGAAATCTGCAATTGTCCACGTAATATGTAAAGAAATTCTTCACCTTCGTGGGCGTAGGATTCGCCGCTGCCGGCTCGCGGGGCGATGCGAAATAAGTGTGGCTCCATCACCGTGTTTCCCCATGCCAGCAGTTCCATGCGGACGCCCGGGCCAGCTTCAAGAACTTTACGCCCGCCGGGAGGCACTACCCGGCTCTGAGATTTTGCGGCGTCGAAGAAATCAAGGATGTTAGTTTTGTAGAAGCGAGCCAGTTTGCGCAGGGTGCTTACCGAAGCGCTCATATGTGAGCGCTCCAACGCACTGAGGAATCCCAGCGAAATGCCCACCGATCGGGCAACCTGGGCGAGCGAAAGCGCGCGCTTGGTGCGCAATTGGCGGAGATGAACGCCGATCGCGCCAGCCGCACCGTTGGGCGTTGGCCGCACCAATCCCTCCCGCTTGAGGGTTTGCACTATGGCGGGCGCGTTCAGTCCCCGAACCCTGCGCAAAAAACGTGCCCGTTTGAGCAGCGTTACATCTTCCGCGCTGTAGAGGCGATACTTGCTGGCGGTACGGCGGGGTCGGGTGAGGCCAAGACTCTCCCAGGAGCGGATCACCGATGGAGAAACCCCGACCAGTCGGGCCACATCGCCGATTTTCAAGTAAGGTTCAGGAATGGCTGGTTTCATTTCGAAACTGCTCTCTCCGCTCGACTGCTAAGTGTTCAGGGGAATCGGTATTTTTTGCTTGACAGTCTACCGGCGGGCCCTCTAACCTTGCGCGATTATAGCAAGGTTTGTCGCGAGTGCAAGGCCGTCATTTTCAAGCTCGACGATAAGTATCCGTTCCTGATCTGGAGGCCTCAATGCCGTCCTCGACAGCACGCTCGATCTCTTGGCTGGTTGTCCTGTTTTGTCTGGCCGGTTCTACGCTGGTGTTGGCGCAGGGCACCGGCGGCCGAATCTTGGGCCGGGCCGCCGACTCCACCGGCGCGGTGCTGGCGAACGTCAAGGTCACGCTGGTGAACGAGGCAACCAGCCTGAGTCAAGAGACGCTAACAAATAGCACCGGTGACTATGGGTTTCCGCAAGTCCCGGTCGGCACCTATCGACTGGAATTTGATCTCACTGGTTTCAAAAAGAACGTGCAACACGGCATCACCGTCGACCTCAATCAGGTCTTGACCATCAACACGACTATGCAGATAGGCCAGACCAAGGAGACCGTCGAAGTCACTTCGGAAGCGCCGCTGGTGGACACGACTAGTACGCAACTCGGCGCCGTAGTGGATGATCGTGCCGTCAGCCAGCTCCCGCTCAATGCCCGCGACACATACCAATTGCTACAACTGCAGCCGGGAGTGCAGTCGCAGTTGGGAAATCCACTTATTTATGGGAGTGACAAGGCCGGAGCGGTTTCCGTCAACGGCGGTCGAGGGCGCTCCAACAATTTCAGCGTTAATGGCGGCGATGCCAACGACCAGTTCGTGAATCTCCCGACCGTCCAGCCCAGCCCTGACACCATCCAGGAATTCCGCGTCTTGACCAACACTTTCGACGCGGAGTATGGGCGCAACTCGGGGTCCGTGGTTAATGTGGTCACTAAAACGGGCACCAATAGCTTGCACGGAGACGTGTACGAGTTTTTCCGCAACAAGGTGCTTAACGCTCGCAACTATTTCGAGGAGACACGACCCCAATTTCAGCAGAATCAGTTTGGCGGCACGCTAGGCGGGCCGATCAAGAAGGACCGTACGTTCTTCTTTGGCTCCTACGAAGGACGGCGTGTGCGCCAGCCTACGACGTTTCCTGTTTCGACCCCACCGTCCCAAGCTGAGAGAAATGGAGATTTTTCAGCGAACGGTGGCTTCACTGGTTCAATTTCCGACCCATTCTTCGCATCCGTGTTGACTGGACGCACGGGGTGTTCACAGGCGATCGCTAAAGCAGGCGGCATGGCGCCTGCGGCGGGCTTGTCCTACACCGACGTCTTTCCTAACAGTCAGGTGCCGATTGCCTGTATGGATCCGGTTGCAGCCAATTTGATGCAGCAATACGTGCCGCTTCCCAATCGTCCCGATGGCACCTACCAAGCCACGGTTATCGGTCCCGCCCGTGCGGATCAAATGACTACGCGAGTGGATCACAGAATCAACGACCGCCAGAACTTCGCTGCCTACTACTACTTTAATGACGACCGTACGGTGCAACCCTTTGCCTTTTTCCAGTTTGCCGGCGCCACCGTGCCTAACTTTGGCAGCGTCGTCGCTGAGCGCGTCCAGCAGGTCAACCTGAGCCACACCTGGACGGTCAATTCGACTTCGGTCAATGAGTTTCGTTTCACTTACATGAGAGAAGGCCAAGGCACATTCCAGCATCCGCAAAAGACCAATCTCGTCACAAGCTCTTGTAACGGTGCGGCGGCAGCGTTTTGCTTTACGGGCACCTCGGATTCATCGGTGGTAGTGACTGCTGTGGGCACGAACCCCAAGTTGGGGATCACCCCGAATCTTGGACCGAACCACGAAGGCGTACCTTTCGTGAATATTGCCGGAGGCGTTAACTTCGGCAATAATTCCGAGGGCGACATTCCTCAGATTGGCAACTCTTTCCAGTGGTCGGACAGCTTCACCAAGGTTGCGGGCAAGCATACCCTCAAATTTGGCGCCGATGTGCGGCGCCAGAGATTTGACCAGGAACTGTTCTTTGAGGTCAGCGGTGGGTTTACTTACACCGGTGGCGGCCCTAACGACACCGTTGGCGGCGACCTCTACGGCAACTACTTTCTTGGTCTGCCCGATACCTTCGGCCAGGGTTCAGCTCAGTTTGAACACGTTCGCAGCACCGGGGTTTACCTGTTTGCCCAAGATAGCTGGAAGATCAAGCCAAACCTGACACTCAACTACGGGTTACGTTGGGAGTTGGACACACCCCTTGTCGATATCGGCCACCGCGTACAAACCTTCCGTCCAGGACAGCAGGATACGATTTTTCCCTGTCAGGTCGGACCGAACGGGGCTCCAGTGCTGGGGGTACCGGTTGGGACGTCATGCGACCCAGGCGGCCCTGCGGCGTCGGTTTACCCCCTCGGCTTAGTTGTCCCTGGGGACAAGGGTGTCCCTGACGGCTTGACGCAGACCTATTACAATTCCTTCGCGCCGCGCATTGGAATTGCATGGAGCCCTGGAAAGTCAGGAAAGACGAGCATACGGGCGGGCTGGGGTATGTTCTACAATCCCATCGAGCAGCTCGTGCTCGAGCAGTTCAGCGCCGAACCTCCTTTCGGGGGCAGCTCATTCTTTTCAGGCACGCTGTTCAACACGCCTTACGTAAGCCAAGCCGGGTCGGTCACCCCCAATCCTTTTAACGGCGTACTTAACCCGACGCGCGGGCAGCCAGTGGATTGGTCGGTGTTTCGTCCGATTCTCCTCTTCGGCCAGTTCCCGCCCAAAATGCGTACACAGTACTCCGTCCAATACAACCTCGGGATTCAGCGCGAGCTGAGGCGAGACCTGGTACTCCAAGTCAACTATGTGGGATCGCAAGGTCACCGGCTGCTGGCGATTCATGACGTCAATTTCGGCAACCCCCAGACCTGCTTAGACATCGCCGCTATCCTTGGCCCGACTAACGGCTGTGGTCCGTTCTTCGAAGACAGCACCTACACGATTCCGACGGGCGCCATCCCAACCGGGATGACCTTCCACTTGCCCAATGGACAGACGGTTCCGGGCGGTCCGAATTCTCCGGCCTTGACGATCGCCGGCACGCGACGTTACTCGTCACCCCTCTGCAACTACTTTGACGCCAGCACTTGCCCACCGGACGGAGTACCAGTATTCAGTGAAATCTACTCCGAGGATCCTATCGCCAACTCGAACTACAACTCGCTGCAGGCCAGCCTGGAGAAACGCTTCGCCAAAGGTCTACAGTTCACGGCGGCTTACACTTTCAGCAAATCCATCGATCAGGCTTCCAGCTTCGAGAACATCCTGGACCCGGTCGACTTCCGGCGCACCCGCAGTCTTTCCTTATTCGACTCGCGGCAGCGTTTCGTCCTAAGCTACTTTTGGGAGTTTCCGGTCCCGAAATACAGCGGAGCCAAGGGCAAGATTTTTAACGGCTGGGCAATGTCGGGTATCACCACGTTCCAGAGCGGCTTCCCCATTCGGATAACGTCGTTTTCCGATAACGAGCTATTTGGCGACACCTTCTCTTTCGAATTCCCCAGCGAGCCCAATCAGGCACTTCCATTTCACCATCTGGATCCGCGCAAGAATGGGGGGTTGTATTTTGATCCCAACACCTTTACCGACGCTACCGTGCAACTCGGCCAACTGGGCAACGCTCCGCGCACCATTTGCTGCGGGCCCGGAATCCAGGATTGGACGCTCGCCTTCCATAAGAGCACGCCAATCACAGAGGGAACACACATTGAGTTCCGCGCAGAGTTCTTCAACGCCTTTAATCACACCCAGTTTCTGAACCCATGCGGCAACACCGGCAATTGCAATGACGGTTCCACCTATGGGAAAGTTAGCCAGGCGCGGAATCCGCGGCTGATACAGCTCGCTTTGAAATACCTCTTCTAATTTGCACGGCAAGGCCGGGTGGCGCGTCCGCTCGGCACAATCTAATGGCCGCAAAAACGGCCTGAGTTTTCTGGAGACCCTCGATGTACCCCGCACTGGATAAAGAAATCGCAACTTTCGAGCGCCGCACGCCGAAGTCCGCCGAAGCTCACAAAAAGAACCTTAAGCGGATCCCGCTAGGTGTCGCCAGCAATTACCGGGCTTACGATCCTTACCCGATCTTTGTGAAAGAAGGGCAGGGCTCACACTTTCGCGACCTCGATGGCAACGACTATATCGACCACAACCTTTGTTTTGGCGCGCTCATGGCGGGTCACTGTCATCCCGCGGTGATGAAGGCGGTCGCGGAGCGTTTGCATCTCGGGACCATGTTTGGCATGCCGCACGACATGGAGTGGCAACTGGCCGAAGAAATCTGCCAACGGTTCCCGGTCGAAATGGTGCGCTTTGGCAACAGCGGAACCGAAGCCACGATGCACGCCATCCGCCTGGCCCGTGCCGCGACTGGTCGCGACAAGATTGTCAAGTTTGAAGGCGCCTACCACGGCCTGCATGATTCGGCCCTGGTCAGCGTCAAGCCGCACGCTCCAGAATTTGGTGAAATCAAAGCTCCCATCTCGGTTCCCGGTGGGCTCGGCGTGCCCAAATCCGCGCTCGCAAACGTGCTTGTCGCCACGTTCAATGATCTTGCCACTGTCGAGCTGCGCTTCAAACAGAATCCGGGAGAGATCGCGGCTATCATCCTCGAACCCATTCTGATGAACGTGGGCTTGTGCATGCCGCAGGCGGGCTTCCTCGAAGGCTTGCGTGAAATCGCTACTAAGAATGGCGCATTGCTCATCTTCGACGAGGTGAAGACTGGCGCGAAACTGGGATGGGGCGGAGCTTCCGAATACTTCGGCGTGAAGCCGGACATGATCTGCCTGGCCAAGTCGATTGGCGGCGGTTTGCCGCTGGCCGCGTTCGGCACGCACAAGTCGGTGATGGACCTGATTTCGCAGCACAAAGTCTTTCACGGCGGGACTTACAACACCAATCCCGTTTCGATGGCGGCGGGGCTGGCAACTTTTCGCGACGTCCTCAGTCGTGAAAACTATGCGCACGTAGATAAGCTCAGCGCGAAGCTGACCAATGGCTATCGCAAGACGATTGCTAAGGTCGGACTGCAGGGCTACATCGCGAGCGCCGGCGCGAACGGGGCTCTGATGCTCTATCCGAGGGAGATTCGCAACTACCGCGATTGGACAACCATCGACATCGATTTGTGGCGCCACTACTGGTTCGCAATGGTCAACCGCGGTGTGATGGCCCAGCCTTATTGGTGGGACGAACAATGGACGATTTCGGTTCAGCACACGGAAGCAGATATCGACACGCATTTGGCAGCGTTCGAGGATGTGGCGCCGGCCCTGGCCAAGGCGCAGCAGGAACGCACGGCTGAAGTAGTCGCCCACTAGCATCGTTCCTCTTGTCATTCCGAGCCAAGCGAGGAATCTGGGTATTGGCGCGACAACTGCAGATTCCTCACTTGGCTCGGAATGACAAGAGGGAGAGTGATAAGGCCAAGGAGCGCCATTTGCCCGCCAAAGATCACGACGCCACCCAGCCTCATCTGAAGCGAGTACTCGGCCGGTGGGACCTGGTCCTGTTGTTCGTGGTCGCGGTCTTCAATCTGAATGTGGTTCCGTCGATTGCGGCCAACGGCGGGGTCACAGTCGGGTTGTGGATCATCGCTCTGTTGCTGTTCTTCTGGCCACAGGGCATCGCTGTGATCGAGTTGGCTCACCGCTATCCAGGAGAGGGTGGAGTGTACCTGTGGGCCAAGGAAGTCTTCGGCGACTTCCATGGTTTCCTCTCCGGGTGGTGCTACTGGACCAACAACATGCTCTACGTGCCGACAGTGATGCTGTATTTCGTCGGCGTGTCAGTTTTCGCCATGGGCCCCGGGCATGCCTCGCTGGCTGACGACAAAAACTTCGCCATGTTGGCTTCGGTAACTCTGTTAGCGTTTCTCACCGTGCTCAACATCATGGGTCTGGGAGTAGGCAAATGGCTGAACAATCTGGGTGGAATCGGCACCTTTGTCGCGGCCGGCGTGCTCATGGGCTTGGGAGTGACCGTCTGGTCGCGCTTCGGCACCACTGTAACCGCAGCCGACTTCCGCATCCCTGCCGACCCCAAGTTTGTTCTGAATTCATTCGGCGTAATTTGCTTCGGCCTGGTGGGACTGGAACTTGCCTCTGTGATGGGCGATGAGATCCGCGATCCCCAGAAAACGCTCCCCGGCGCGGTCGCCTGGGGTGGTGTGATCTCGGGCGCTCTTTACATCGGCGCAACTCTCACCCTGCTGGTCGCCATCGGAAAGAACGACATCAGCGTGCTTCAAGGAATCGTGCAGGCGGTCAGCCATATGGCGGGCAAGGTTGGGGTGGCCTGGATCATCGCGCCTTTCGCGGTCATGCTGAGTTTGTCCATTGCCGGTATTGGCTCGGCCTGGATGGGAGGCTCGGCTCGCATCCCATTCGTCGCGGGCCTCGACTCCTACATGCCATCAGCGATGGGAAAACTTCATCCTAAGTATGCGACGCCTTACGTAGCCCTGATCGTGCAGGGGTTGGTCTCTCTCGTCCTGATCGTCATCGACTTCACGGCTTCCGGCGGCGTGCAGGAAGCATTTCAGAAAATGCTCTCGGCGGCCGTCGTATTGCAGTTGGTTCCGTTCCTTTATGTATTCGCTGCTCTGGTGAAGTTTGCGGCGCGAAGCCCTCTTCAAGGTGGGGTGTATAGGAGGGGGACGCTCATGTTTGCCGGAGTGGCCGGACTACTCACAACGACGCTGGCGATCATTGTGGCGTTTTTCCCGGCTAAACAGATCACGTCGTTGTGGAAGTACGAAGTTAGTATGTTTGGTATCACTTTGGGTTTTATTGCATTGGCGGTGTTTTTCTTCTTTGGATATGGCCGGCTGAAAACGCCAGAGGCGGTTCCTGTTGGGACAGGTGACTCGTCCGTCCAGGCAGACACCAGAGCCCGACTGTAGTCGTGCGGAGTCCAAAGAGGCATCGGCCGTTGCGGCCCTAAGAAAGCAAGCTGGAGGTATTCATGCCACGCGGAGTTAAGACCGAGGTTCGCACTTATCAGATGTACATCAACGGCGAGTGGGTCGACAGCAAGTCGAATAAGACATTTCCAGTCTATGACCCAGCCACGGAAGAAGTCATCGCTCAAGTCCCCGATGCTAATCCCGACGATGTCAACCGCGCCGTCGCGGCCGCCAGGGCAGCTTTCGACGACGGTCCCTGGGGCACGACCACGGCACAGGAACGAGGCCGTGTCCTGTTCCGCCTGGCAGAGAAGATTCGCCAGAATGCCGCCATGCTTGCAGAACTCGAGGCTCGTAACACCGGCAAGCCGATCGTCGAAGCGGAGTTCGACATCAACGATGTTGCAACTTGCTATGAGTATTACGGTGGCTTGGCCACGAAGGTGCTGGGTTTCGTGAATCCGGTTCCCGACAACGCAGTGAGCCTTACGCTGAAAGAGCCCATCGGCGTCGCCGGTCAGATCATTCCGTGGAACTATCCGCTTTTGATGGCGGCATGGAAACTGGCTCCCGCGCTGGCAGCGGGCTGTACCTGTATCCTCAAGCCAGCCGAGCAGACTCCGCTCACCGCTCTTGAAATGGCGAATTGGCTCGCTGACATAGGGCTGCCACCCGGCGTGGTGAACATCACTACCGGATTTGGTGAAACCTGTGGCGCGCCGCTCGTGCAACATCCCGACGTGAACAAGATTGCCTTCACCGGCAGCGCTGCGGTCGGCAAGATTATCGTCAAGCAGGCTGCGGACACCGTTAAGCGCGTGACTCTCGAGCTCGGTGGCAAGTCCCCTAACATCTTTTTTGCCGACGCCGATTTCGAAGCTGCCATTGACGGTGCGCTATTTGGTGTCTTTATCAATCAAGGCGAAGTTTGTTCGGCCGGCAGCCGCATCCTGGTGCAGAAGACCATCTACAAGAAATTTGTAGATGCCATGACCGAAAAAGCTAAGACAATCAAGCTGGGTGCGCCGCTTGATCGCGACACTAAAATGGGCCCGCTGGTCAGCAAAGAGCAATACGAGCGAGTGCGCTCCTATCAGGAAGTTGGCAAGAAAGAAGCCAAACTGGCCACCGGCGGAGGACGCGCTGAGAAATTTGCTAAAGGCTACTACGTTGAACCAACTATCTTCTACGACTTGGATAACAGCGCCCGTATCGCCCGTGAGGAAATCTTTGGCCCGGTTGCCGCCGTCATTCCTTTTGAAGATGAGAAAGACGCGGTCAAAATCGCGAACGATTCGCCTTACGGTTTGGCCGCCGCGGTCTGGACGCGCGATATTTTTAAAGCGTTCCGCGCCGTAAAGTCACTCCGCGCCGGCATCGTGTGGGTCAATCACATGCAGCCAACCTACGTCGAAGCACCCTGGGGCGGATACAAGCAATCTGGCTTCGGGCGAGAACTCGGGCCTTGGGGCATTGAGGAGTATCTGGAAACCAAGCAGGTGTATATCAATCTGAACGAAGCTCCAATCGCCTGGTATTAACTGAAAACCGAGAACTGAGAACTGACATTCACACTAAGAATTGAGAACTGAGATGGCAACAATTCAACTGCGAACTTCAATTCCCGGACCAAAATCAAAAGCGCTGGCCGAGCGACGCAATATAGCCGTGCCCCGCGGGATATCGCACGGTACGCCGGTATATGTCGCAAAAGCGGAAGCAGCTTGGCTGGAGGATGTCGACGGGAATCGCTACATAGATTTTGCCGGGGGCATTGGCTGCATCAACGTTGGGCATCGACGCGAACCCGTCATCTCTGCCATTCGGGAACAACTGGATCGCTTTTTGCATACCTGCGTGCAAGTGACTCCCTACGAAAACTACGTCCAACTCGCCGAGCGGATGAACCAAGTTACACCCGGAAGATTTCCTAAGAAGACATTTTTCGTGAACAGCGGCGCCGAGGCAGTAGAGAACGCGGTGAAGATCGCGCGTGCTCACACCGGACGATCGGGCATTATCGCCTTTGAAGATGCTTTCCACGGCCGCACCATGATGACGCTCGCGCTGACCAGCAAAACTCATCCCTACAAGGCTGGCTTTGCGCCCTTCCCTGGCGATGTGTATCGCATTCCGTATGCTTATTGCTATCGCTGCTCATATTCGCTGAAATATCCGTCGTGCGACTTGTTCTGCGCGCGCCATCTGGAAGACACTTTCAAGCGCGTGGTTGCATCCGAGGACGTCGCTGCTGTTATTGCGGAACCAGTACTGGGCGAGGGCGGCTTTGTAGTTCCGCCGAAAGACTACTTCAAGCTGCTGATAGAGATTTGTCACAAGCACGGCGTACTGTTCATCGCGGATGAAGTGCAGAGCGGTTTCGGACGAACTGGCACTTTGTTCGCCAGCGAATACTATGGCATTGAGCCGGACATTCTCGTGACCGCTAAATCGCTCGGCGGAGGGTTGCCTCTGGCCGCAATCACCGGTCGCGCCGAGATAATGGACGCCCCGGGCGTCGGCGCCCTCGGCGGCACGTTCGCTGGTAATCCGCTTTCCTGTGCCGCCGCGCTGGCGGTGCTGGACATTTTCGATCGCGAAGATCTGTTGAATCGTGCCAATGAACTGGGCAATCGCTTTCAGAAGCGGGCCCGGGAATGGCAGAGGCGCTGGCCCATCATTGGAGACATTCGTGGTCTAGGCGGAATGCAGGCCATCGAACTAGTACAATCGCCCGAGGGTCGTGAACCTGCTCCCGAGGAAACCAAGCAGATCACTCGGTACTGCTACGAGCATGGCTTGATCACAATCACGGCAGGCTCGTATTCCAACGTGATCCGCGTGCTGGTTCCACTGGTCGTGACCAACGAGCAAATGGATGAAGGCCTCGATGTGCTTGAGTCCGCGCTACAATCTGTATACGAGAAGAAGGGAGCCATCGCCCAGCCTGTATAGGGTAGCCAAACTCCCGCCAGCGCCGGTCATGAATTCAACGATCGGCGTTCTTCTTTATTCTTCGCGATAGTAGAGGTCCGAAAATGACAGTCGCCGCGCCAACGCTAACTAAAGTTCCCAACTACATTAATGGCCGCTGGGCTGAATCGAGAACTGGCGAGTGGATTGACGTCACCAATCCCGCTACCGGAGAGACAATCGCCCAGACTCCACTTTCTGACGCCGCCGAGGTTGATGCAGCGGTCGAGGCCGCTGCCGCTGCGTTTCCGGAGTGGCGGCGTACGCCTCCCGAAGATCGCATCCAGCCCCTGTTCAAGCTGAAGCAACTTTTGGAAGACCATGTCGACGAACTGAGCCGCATCATCACCCAGGAAAATGGGAAGACATTCACCGAGGCAAAGGCCGAGTTTCGCCGCGCCATCGAGAATGTCGAGGTCGCCTGCGGCACTCCCATGATGATGCAAGGCTATAACCTGGAAGACGTGGCTCGCGGCATCGATGAGATGATGATCCGCCAGCCGCTCGGGGTTGTCGCTGCCATCGTTCCCTTCAATTTTCCCGGGATGATTCCGTTCTGGTTCCTGCCCTATGCCATTGCGACGGGAAATACTTTTGTGCTGAAGCCGTCCGAGCGTGTCCCGCTCACGATGAGGCGGACCTTTGAATTATTGGATCAGACTGGACTGCCCAAAGGCGTGGTCAACCTGGTGAACGGCGGCAAGGCCGTGGTCAATGCGCTGCTTGATCATCCCAAAGTTCGCGCCATTAGTTTTGTGGGTTCGACGCCGGTCGCGAAGTACGTTTACGCGCGGGCGGGAGCGAATGGGAAGCGCGCACAATGCCAAGGCGGGGCCAAGAATCACGTCATCGTGCTCCCCGATGCCGACATGCAGATGGCTACGCAAATTATCAACGATAGCGCTTTTGGCTGTGCTGGCCAGCGTTGCCTGGCAGTCTCCGTAGCCGTGACCATCGGCGAGGCCCAAAAAACGTTCCGTGACTCGATCACCGAGGCTGCCGCATCGCTCCGGGTTGGGAATGGCCTCGATCAAGGTGTGCAAATGGGCCCCGTGATCTCGCCGCAAAGCAAGTCGCGGGTTGAATCGCTGATCGCAATGGGAGAAAAGCAGGGGGCGAAGGTTCTGCTGGATGGCCGCAATTCGAAGATTCCGAAATACGAGTCGGGAAATTTCGTGAAGCCGACGATTCTCGACAACGTACCAGCCACCAGCGAACTGGCCGACACCGAAATCTTCGGTCCGGTCTTGAGCCTGATTCACGCCAACGACATGGATGAAGCGTTGGCGTTCCTGGAGCGCAGTCCGTATGGCAACCAAGCTTCGCTCTTCACCTCGAGCGGCGCTGCAGCGCGTCGTTTTCGCTACGAAGCGCCCGCCGGAAATATTGGTATCAACATCGGAGTAGCTGCGCCCATGGCGTACTTCCCATTCAGCGGGTGGAAGGACAGCTTCTTCGGTATCCTGCACGGGCAAGGCCGCGATTCCATTGAGTTCTATACCGAAGAAAAGGTGGTCATCGAGCGCTGGGCGAAGGAACACTCGCGCAAATTCTAATTCTCGGCCAGGTCTAATCAAAGCAAGATCAGTCCCATGCGGATCCCCAGAGTCACGGCTTCCGTGCGGGACGCTGCCCCAAGCTTGTCCAGGATGGAGCTGACGTGAAATTTGACGGTGTGATCGGAAATTCCCAGTCGGGATGCCATTTCCCGATTTCCAAACCCCTCGGCCAACATGCGCAAGACTTCAATTTCGCGCGGAGTGAGATCTTCCGGGGCAGCCGTAAGGCCGTTGCGCGGCTGGACGCGCGCTACGAGGTTCTGCGTAACTTCGGGATCAAGTAGCACCAGCCCTGCGTATGCAGCCTGAATTGCCGGCAGGATCTCATCCATCCCACTGTCCCTTGGCAAGATCGCTTTCACACCAGACTTCAACGCGTGCGCTGTCCAATCTGAGGTAGGCTCATCGACCAGAACGACAACCGGTAAGCCAGCCGCACTTAACGAAGCGATAGAAGCACCGGAATATTTCCGTTCCAGATCAAAATCGTTACTGACCAGTTCGCTTCCCGCCAAGTCCAATACAACCACATCTGGCTGCAAATCCGCCAAATGTGATGCCATGGTTTGCGCGCTTTGAAAACTTCCAATCAGCTTCAGCGTGGTCGTTTTTGCGATCGTCGCCTCCAGCCCGGCCCGGCGAACGGCGGAGGCAGCAGCCAGCACCACGCGAATGACGCTGCCTCCGTTTTGTCTCATCGCTGAATTACTGCCTCGCGGGTCGTTCACCGAGACTTACTGGAATCTGCAACAGCGTTCCGGCGCGCAATACGGCCGCGGCGATGCTGTCCCCGATCTTCGCTGAGGCCAGCAACTCCTGGATGTTGTCTGTATCCAAAGCTGCCTTCCCCTGTAATTCGACGATCACGTCTCCCAAAACGATTCCGGCTTTGTCGGCTGGGCCACTTGGTTCGACATGCAGGACCATCAATCCGCTGGTGGCACTGGACTTCAACTTGCCTCGCAGATTTTCAGGGATGGCGACCGGTTGCATCGCCAGACCAAGGTAGGGACGAGCAATGTGGCCTTTTTCGAGCAACTCGTCGATCGTGCGGTTCACGGTTGAAACTGGAATTGTTACCGCCCGGCCCCTGCCGAAGCCGTTAGTATTCACGCCCAGGACTTTGCCTTCAACGTTGACCAGCGGCCCTCCGGAGAATCCTGGATAAAGGGCGAGATCAAGCCGGATGTTCTGATCCACTCGTCCGCCGCGCCAGGTGCGCCATTCGCCGCCCAGTCCTCCGACGATTCCTGCGCTGGCCACCAAACTACCTCCCCGGCTGCGTCCCAGCGCGAGCACGAAGTGGGCAAGTTTCACGCCGGTGGCATCCGCGAATTGGGGAACTGCAAGCCCATCCTCAGATTCAAGCTTTAAGATCGCTAGGTCGGTTCCCGGATCGCGTCCCGCCAATTTTGCAGCGACGCGCTTTCCTCCCGGCGCGAGAATGTGAATATCATCCTCCCGTCTGATCGTGTGGTGCGCTGTCACCACCACTCCCTTGCGCCAATGGATTCCGCTCGAAGGCAGTCGTGGCCTTGCTCCCACCGCGACTATTGATGTTCCGGCGCGCTCTGCCGCCCCGGCGAGTTCCTGCGAAAAGCTGCCAATTTTTGAATCGGACATTTCATTCTCCTTGACCGAACTGACAAAGACCGCTTGTGATCATGCCGGCTTCATCATTACGGAATTTAGGAAGCGGCGCATCCGCCAGATGGCTAGGTAGCTCTGGCAGGGTGGCTAGGCAGTGCGTCAGAAGCGAGGAGGTGTGGGCAGGCTTTGCGTTCTCCGCTTCCGCAATTCTGCCTCCGAAATCACGTATACGATCAGAATTCCGAGTTCGGGCTCGATCGGATGTCTATAACGAGGATGTGGAAAAACGAAGTAGTAGACCGCAGGATAGGACAGGATCAGCCAAAGGAACAACCACGCCCCCGGCCGACGTCTGCGCAGCGCGCGTCCCAACCCCCAGAATGCCAGGATGGAAGAGGCCAGGAACAGCGAATTCTTGAACGGAGCTAGTATGGGGCTTTCCGACAATCGGGGAACTCCTGCCCAGTAATAGATGAACCGCTTTAGGCTGAGCTCGGCGAAACGAGCATAGTCATCGCGAATGAAGGCCAACGCCTCCCGTTTGCGCTCGGCCACATAGCTAATCTCACCCAACTCGCGGTAGCGCCGCATCTGGAAAACGTTTTGAGTCGGATGTAGATACTCCATCCAGACGCCAGCGGCTCCCGGGCCATTTCCCAGACGCAGCTCCGCACCAAAGTTGGATCGGAGAAAAACAAATTGTCCGAACGTACGCTCATTGCGAATCAGCCACGGGGCGATGCAAGCCGCGAACATCAGCGAAGCCACGAGCAGTCCGGTCCATGAACTCTTACCGCGTTTCCGACGCTGGTACCACCCCCACAACCCAGACATCGGGAGGAACGACAGCAGCGTGGTATTAGTGAGCGCGGCAATGCCCCATAGGGCACCCAACTCGAGCCATGGTCTCGACCCATCTCTTCCTGCCAAAGTCAGGGTGAGCCAGAAAATCACCGTCAGCAATAGCGTTGCGAGGCTAGTTTCCCACACCCAGCGGGTGCACCAGTACATTACCGACGGCAAAAGTGCCCACGTCCAGGCCGACCAGACCGCGACCTTCTCGCTGAGACATTGCTTTGTGATCAGGAAAATCGGGACGCAGGTTAGAGCGGAAAAGACGCTGTTGATCGCCAGCAGTGCTAGGGCCGAACCGTAACTGTAAACTCCAAAAACTCTAAAAACGCCGGCGATCAGAAACGGATACAGCGGAGGTTCCCAAGCCGTCGGCCCGGTAGTTTCATCAAAAGGATTGCTAAAGCCCTGACCGGTAGCGAGGGAACGTCCGATGCGTCCCATTTCCCAGCCGAAGCTGAAATCACTATCACTAGTGCGGAACTTATAGGTGTGCCCAATCACGATCAACGCCAGCCTCAGAACCAGGGCGATCACCACCATCCAGAAAAAAGAAGTGCGCGCCTGGGCCCACCAGCGGCCGCGTGTGCTAAGCGCTTTGACGCGCATCGGCGGACTAGTGGTGGCATTGGTCATGCAAAGGATTAAGTCCGGCTGGCCGGACGTGAGCGTTAACCGGGATTCCTTAGTTGTATCTGATGAGCTTCCTCTCCGGCAACCTCAAGTTTCTCCAAGGGCAGCGCGGGTACTCTTTTGGGGTGCTTAGTACCGGAGGGCTGACACTGAAACGAGGCGGGAAGGCGAAGCCCGAAGCGAGTAGCGCGGTAAACATTGACACTCGTTCTATCCGACCCTAGACTGAAATGTCATCGGCAAGCTAGCCATATCCCAGTGGGCCGGCAGCCGATACGTTGTGGGGTTCCGAGGGCGCTCATGGGCTGGTTGCAAAACAAGTTTGAAAAGAATTTCCTGATTACCACGGTAGACTACGTCTTCAACTGGGCGCGCAAGTCGGCGGTGTGGCCCATGACGTTCGGCTTGGCTTGCTGCGCCATCGAGATGATCGCGTCTTCGACAGCGCGTTTTGATATTGCGCGCTTTGGCTCGGAGGTTTTTCGTCCCAGCCCGCGACAGAGCGATCTGATGATCGTGGCGGGAACCGTCACTTTGAAGATGGCGCCGGTGGTGAAGCGTATCTACGACCAGATGCCTGATCCCAAGTGGGTAATCTCCATGGGTGCGTGCTCCTCGGTGGGCGGCCCATTCAATACGTATGCCGTGCTGCAGGGCGTGGACAAAATCGTGCCCACGGATGTTTACGTGATCGGTTGTCCGCCACGTCCGGAGAATCTTTTTTACGCGCTGCTCAAACTGCAGGACAAAATCGATCAAATGTCGCTGGCGAAAAAGCCCACGGAGGTCCGGCTAGACTCCAACATGGTAGAGAATTTCAAACGGCAGGTCATGATTGCGCAGACCCTGCAGCCCAGGTAAGTGTCAGGTCTAGGTCGTCAGCTTTCGGCCCAACAACGCTGGTTTTGACAATTCTATTTTTGTCATCCTGAGCGAAGCCCATGCGCCGCTCGCGGCCTAATGGTCAGTCGAAATACCTGCCGTTCGACTGGGCAAGAACGTGCTATGACGAATTTCATCAAACTCACCACTCAATCCGAACTTCCGGCTGAAGGCGAAGCCAAAGAATTTCCTTTGGGCGATAAGGTCGTTTGCGTGGCCAACGTCAACGGGACTATCAGCGCAATGGACAATGTTTGCCTGCATCGCGGTGGCCCGCTCGGGCAGGGCATGATCGAAGGAAACAAGCTGGTCTGCCCCTGGCACGGCTGGCAATACGACCCGAAAACCGGTGAAGCCGCTCACAATCCCAACGCCAGGGTCGCCGTGTATCCCCTAAAAGTCGAAAACGGCGACGTCATGATCGAGGTGTAGCGCCAACCCAAACCATGAGTCCGGTCACTCACCTCCTGACGAGATGGGCATTCGCCAACTGCGCCAGGTTGGAGCAGAGGGATCGCACTCTAGTCACCCTCGCCTGTGTTGTGCCCGATGTCGATGGTTTGGGGATAATCCTTGAGCTCCTCACCCGCAACACAACTCATCCCTTGCTTTGGTTTTCGCTCTATCACCACTCTCTCCATTCTTTGACGTTCGCTTTGGTGGTCGCAGCTGCGTCGATCGCTTTAGCCAGGCAAAAATGGAAGACTGGATTGCTCGCTCTGGCGAGTTTCCATCTGCTGGCTTGGTGGCGCGGATTCTCACCACTGGAGATGGTTTCCGAGAACGCGGACTCTGCTTTAGTCAAAGCCTTGCGGCGACGTTTCCCCAGAGACAGCAGAGCGTAGCAAGTTTCCTCAAGCGGCTGGATAGATCCCAAGCACCTTAGCCATGTCAGCCACTTCCATCAGATGGCGGAGTGCACGGCGCGCTGCCTCGTCGTCGCCGCGAAGGAAATCGACGTAGAAAACGTACTCCCAAGGCCGGCCGCGCATGGGGCGCGATTCAATCTTGCTCAGACTGATATCCCGCAAAGCAAAAACACTAAGCGCCTTGAAAAGAGCGCCCGGGATATTCTTCAAACCGAACGCAATCGAGGTCTTATTGGCGCCCGGTAATATTCGTCGTGACTTGCGGATTAAGAAAAAGCGGGTGAAGTTCCGCTTGTCGTCCTCGATACCGGCCGCGAGAATTCGTCCTCCATACGCTTTGGCTGCTTGCCGCCCAGCGATACCGGCGCCGTCCTTTAGTCGATCCTTGATGACATGTCTTACGCTGCCCGCGGTGTCGTAGAAGGGGACCGCTTCAATAGCGGAATTCCGGTGAAAAAAGTCACGACATTGTTCCAAGGCAATGGGGTGAGAATAAACTCGACGGACATCTTTTTTCGTTACTCCCGGAGCCGCGATCAGGTTGTGTACGATCCGTAGACGGAATTCTCGCTGGATAAAGACCTGCCGCGCCAGCAGCAGATCAAAATGCTCGGTGACTGAACCCGCCAACGAATTCTCGATGGGAATCACCGCAACTCCGACCGAACCACGCTCCAGGCGGTCAAAGACCTCAGCCGAGCGTGCGCAAGGCACAATGCTCGAGCCCGGTAGCATGCGCCGTGCCGCTTCGTGACTGAATGAACCCGCTTCCCCCTGGATAGCGACTTTCATTTGGGCAACTTAACTGGGTTCGAGGGCGAAAGCAAATCCTTCTGAAGCACCAAGGCATCCACTCCATTCGAGTAATAGCGAGGAAGCGTCTTTATCAGTTCATATTGATGGCGCTTATAGAAGGCCAGAGCAATCTTGTTGTCCACTGCTGTCTCTAGAATGACGGTGTGACAGTTGGCGGCCCGCAAACGGTCTTCGGCAGCTTTGAGCAACCGCGAGCCGGCTCCCAAACGCCGCGATGCGGGCAGAACGTCGATAGTAATGATGTGCCCGTCGCCACGCGGACTGGCTTCTGCCACCACGAACCCGTTTACGCTGGCCGGCCCCCCCCGACTGGCTATTGCCACCAGGGTGAATGATCCTCGGCGCTGGATATAGTCGGCGAGTTCCCGCCGCGAGTAAGCGATTCCCGGCGGAAAGCATTCCTGATCAATGCTCCACAAGAGATCGAAATCCTCACACCGGAATTCGCGCAGGGAAAGATCCACGAAAACATTGTAGCCAAGGACGATGAGACCTTTTGTCCTTACAGCCGTGCCTGGCTCGATGAACCCTGGCATTAACGCTTGATTTTCCAGTGCTTAGGCTCCCCACTCGCGTGTGGAGTCGATGTTCCGCCCGCACTGCGGAATGCCTCTTTTTTGGGCAGTAAAATTCCAGGACCAAACAGTTGCCGGAATTGCACCCTAAGACGTACTATTCGCATCTGAGGGACTGTGCTGCGTCTCCTGCTCATCGACGCATTGAGCGCTGTTGTGGTGCTCGGCTTGTGGTACTTCTACTTTGCCCGGTTCAACCATCGCCGGGGAGCTTTGGTATTACGTTGGGTGGAATCCGCCTGTTCGAGCCGGGGCCGCATTGTGGAGAGCAAGTGGTTGGGAGCATCCCGTTTGCAGGCGCGTCTCGGGTTAGGTGTCCACTGGTTCGAGAACGCCCGCGTAATTGTGAGCTTGCGACCTCGACCCATTCCCTTAAAGTGGTTATTTAGTCTTTGGCGCAAACAAAAAGAAACTCTTACCTTTGAGGCTGACCTTGATTACGCTCCCCACTTCCATCTCGAAGTCTTTCGCCATCGCTGGTTCTCTCACAAGCATAGCCACGTAGAGTCGAGATCGGGCGACTGGGCGGTTTCTCGTCCCGGTCCCGTCGTGCTTACCACCCGTACTCACTGGACCCACGAACTCACGCCCGTGGTCAACTCCCTGATGACTTCCCGGGGACACAACCTGCTCACAGTGCGTTTTCACCCCGAGTCTCCGCATCTGGCTGCCACCATTCCTCTCGAGGCCCTCTCTGACGAGCAGGCAGCAGCAAGCTTCCTGACCGTTCTGCGCGAACTGGCCGCGGGCGCGTCAACCCATCGCCAATGAGTTGAGCGGCTTTTAAAGTGCTTGAGTCGCCTGCCCCGCTCTATGGCGTTTCTTTGCAGATTCCGTGGTCGGAGAGCCGCCTAGGGCAACAGTCCGAACACTGCAACACCGTTAGTCGTGCCTACATAGACCTTGCCATTGACGATTGTCGGAGTGATGAATTTGTTCCCCATACCGAATTGGTCTCGAGATCCGGACTGGTTGCTGTTGTAAAGTTCGTTTGACAGATTGGTTGCATCGTAGGCATGGAGCACTGCAGTGCTCCCATTTTCCGCCACCCACAAAATCGCGTCATTCGTCCCATTCGCCGAAACCCCTGGCGTGGCGCCGGGATATCCAAAGCTGTTGTTTGTGTGTCCGGTTGCGCTGGTGGACAGCTTGGCGTTAGTGATCCTGAAAGCCTGGATCGGGCTCCCCACGGAGCCGTAGTACACCGTGCCATTGAAATATGCTGGCATCGCAAAGACGCCGCCGGGCAAGGCTCCCGGAAGTTCCTGGTAAATATTGTTGCTATTAGAATTGAACTTGCCCATGGAGTCACGGTTAACCACGTAGAGGTTCGCGTCTTTGCCCGCGCCGACCGCAAGGTGCCACATGTGCCCGGAGCCGTCGGTAAGATCGGGCAACACCATTGCGCCTCCGGAGCCCAGATCGACGTCGAAGTTGTTTTCCTGCTGCTGATTGTCCATTTCGAAATAATCCGCTACCGCTAGTCCACTTGAGGTTGAAAGCTTGAGGAACGCATTGCCATAGTCGCCGTTGCTTGGGAATTCACTGGTGTTCAAGTTGGTGTCAAAGTCGCCATTGCCGTCCAGAAAATAAATGTTTCCCGTGCTGTCCGCAGCTAGCCCCGCTCCTGACATCCAAATTGCGCCTTGTCTGCCGTTAGGAACCACGTTCAGCACGCTGGTCTGGGCCAGCGTGGACGCGTCGTATCCAATGATCCAGCCGGTGTACAGGCCGATGTCACAATGTGATGCCCATCCCGTGTACACGACGCCGTTCAGCAAAAGCAGCCCGGCTCGCTCCTTATATTGCGCGGGATCGAAAATCACATTGCCGTTGGAGCTGTTGTCTCCGGTTCCCGGGAAGGATGCCTGGATGACCCGGGGACCGCCAAATAACTCCGCACCGGTAGTCACATCCAGTGCATGGATGCGCTGAAAGTAATTTCCGGAACTGTTCTTCGACATCGCGACCAGGTAGATCGCCCCATTGGGTCCACGAGCGCGGTCGATCACAGGCGTGCTCGTGATCCCAATCTCAGGAGTGACCTGGCCGCAGCCACGGTCGTCGCTCGGAGTTTCGCCCGCTGCCAGCATCGAGACCTTCCACAGTTGCGTTCCATTATCAGCGTCAAAGGCGTAGACGCTGTCGTGTTCGGTCACAACATAAAGGACATTGCGAATTCCCTGTCCGGGAACATTAATTTTCGACAGATAAAGCGGCTGGGCGTCGACCTTGCCGTCGACCGCATAGAAACCGACTCTACCAAATGTCGTTGACTTGACATTGGCAGGCGTCAGCATCGTTTCGTTCAGATTCTGTCCCGTGCGGCCGACATCGTTGTGATAGGTCACCACGTCCGTTGCCGTGGGGCTATTCGGAGCCGTAATGCTGGTAGAGGAGTTCGTGCCGCCCCCGCAACCCGCCAGACTCAATCCAGAGACGACTGCAAGAACCAGGGCAACCGACCGTCGCAAGCGCATGAGAATCCTTTGATGCAAGCGGTTGAAATCATGATGCCAATCTTTTACCGCTTTGGCGAGAGGGGATTGTATTACGTAGGTGAGCGAGCACCCATGGCCGAAAACTGCTTCCCAGTCGGCTTATCGGAGTAACCACCGCGAGCCCGCCAGTAGGTCAGATCTTCTCCGGTTCCGACAAAAACCGGTACCCCACTCCGCGCACCGTCAACAGATGTTCGGGCTTCGATGGATCATCTTCGATGTAGCGACGCAACCGCACCACAAAGTTATCGATCGCCCGAGTGTCGGTATCTTCGTGCAGGCCCCAGACTTCTTCGAGGATGGATTTCCGCGAAACAACCCGACCATTGTTGCGAATCAGGTGGCGCAACAATTCCGCCTCCATCAGAGTGAGTCGGATAACGTTTCCCTTTATCCGCAGCTCCAGTTTTCCAAAGTCGATGGTTCGATCATGGAAAGAGAAAACTTCGTATTCGGTAATTTCGTTGTTAGCGGCACGATGTTTTGGCAAGTCCGGGGTTTGCGTCTGGCTCTCGCGCAGCCACTCCCGTCTCCGCAGCAGGCCCTGCAAACGAGCGAGCAGAATGGCCAGTTCGAAAGGCTTGGGCAGGTAATCATCCGCGCCCGAGGCGAAACCTTTGAGCACGTCTTCAGGGCGCCCGCGCGCGGTAAGCATAAGGACGGGGACGAAGTGTTTAGCGGCACGGAGTTCGGCGGTCACGGCAAAGCCGTCTTTGCCGGGTAGCATCACGTCGAGCACAACCGCGTCGAAATCCTCCCGCCGGCCGTTTTCTTCTTCAAGTCGCTTTGTATCGGTGGGTTTTTGCGTAGCCTCGCCTCGCGGCCCTAGAAGGATCTCCAGCGCCTGCTCGCCGTCGCCCACGACTTCGACGGAGTGACCCTCAGCCTCCAGATTGAACTGTAAACCTTTTGCGAGGTGGACTTCGTCTTCCACAATCAGCACCCGGCTCATACTGCGTCTCCGCGCGCAACGTGGCGAGGCAACTCCAGCAGCACGGTGGCACCACGTCCTTCACCCTCACTCTCGGCAAAGACACGGCCGCCATGCTTTTTGGCAATTGCCCGCACGATGAATAATCCCAGACCGGTGCCCTTCACGTTGTTCAACGGCCGGTTGGGAATCCGATAAAAGCGCCTGAAGATTCGTTTCAGCTCACCGGCAGGAATACCAACGCCGTGGTCGCGCACTCGCAGCATGACGTGCTTCTCATCTGGGCTCTCCACTCGCACCGAAATATCAACTCGGCTGTCGGAATACTTCACCGCATTGTCGAGCACGTTGGAAACCGCTGTTCGCAGATCTTCAGGATCTCCCAATACGTTGGCGCCGGATCCGTTCTGGAGAACCTGTTCGTACCGCAACGTTCCGGCGGGCAGATGGTAGCTGCTGCGCGCCACTTCAACGCACTCCCTAACCAGTTCGCCAAAATTGACTGGTACGCGCTCACGTCGTCGCTTCAGCCCTGCTTCTCCAGCCTTCAAAACTTGCTCAACGGTGCCCAGCAGGCGCGCGGTGTCGTCAAGCATGAGGCGATAGAACTCGTGCCGCTGGCCCTCGTCCACGTCGCGGCGTTCCAGAGTCTGTAGATAAAGTCGGATGGAAGCGATGGGAGTTTTTAGTTCATGAGTGACCGCATTGATGAAGCTGTCATGTTGCTCATTACGGCGGATTTCACGGATGAGAAAGATCGTATTGAGGATAAGCCCAGTGGCGATCGCGCCAAAGAAAATCACACCTAGAAAAACTCTGATTCCTTCGCGCCAATTGAGGATGATCCAGCCAAAGCCGACGGCCACCGCCACTCCGGACAATCCCACTCCAAGGACGAGGAATGTGATAATCGCTTTGCGGCGGCTGGTGATGCGCATAGCAGGATTCTACCGCGAGGGGAGACAAAAACCTCAGGACTGCCCCGGGCCGTTCCGAGAACAGTAAGTTCCGTGTGACACGGCCATCAGCCGAACTGCTTTGACTTCAAGCGATTTTGCTGCGGGAGCTACGCCGATACGAGTTCGCTAGGCGTGGCGGTTGGCAGCCCCTCTTCGCCTCGGCGACGCAACTCGGAAAGCTTTACGCGGTAGACGTGGCGGGCGAGCCCTAATTTCTTAAGCGCCCAGATGCCGTACCAGTTCATATCCACTTCATACCATTTCAAGCCGTGCCGGGCGGAAACGGGGTGCGCGTGATGGTTGTTATGCCAACCTTCGCCAAAGGTCAGAATTGCCACCCACCAGTTGTTGGTTGAGAGATCTTTCGTCCTGAAACGCCGTGAGCCCCAGGTGTGGGTCGCTGAATTTACTAACCAGGTGGCATGCAGGCCAACCGTGGTGCGGACGAAGATGCCCCACATCAGGAAAGGAAGGCCGCCAAGAGCCAGCAGGGTCGCGCCTAACGCAATGATTGGAACGTAGTGATACTTGGTAATCCAAACGTGAAATTTGTCTTTGGCCAAGTCGGGCACATAACGCGCCAGCGTAGTGGTGTCGTGATGCATAGATTTGCCGGTCAGGATCCAACCCATGTGCGACCACCACTTGCCATCGAGCGGCGAGTGCGGGTCCCCCTCGTGGTCAGAAAACTTGTGATGAATGCGGTGCGTGGCCACCCAGAAAATGGGTCCCCCTTCAAGGGCCAGGGTCGCACAAGTGGTCAGGAAGTATTCAACCCACTTGGGGGTCTTATATCCGCGATGGGTAAGCAGACGGTGATAACCCATTCCAATGCCCAAGCTGCCCGAGACCCACCACAGAAACATCGCCACAAACAGAGCCTTCCACGTAAAGAAGAACAGCGCTGCGACTGCTCCGAGGTGAAACATTCCCATGAAGCCTGCAGTCACCCAATTGGTCTCGTGATCTGCTGACGCTTTACGGTTGAGGGTTTCCAGTTGCATGGCAATGTCTTTCATACGCGATTTTGAACTTCCAGCCGTAAAGGTATCAGTCCGTAGTGAGGACGCGTGTAAAACTTCTGTAATAGAAGAGGCTGAACGGATTACGAAAGTATTAGTTTGAGGGTCTGGACGGTCATGGCGCGATTGCCCGCGCGTGCAGCTGAAAAAATTGGGTACGCCGGGGTCCTCAGGCTGACGCGCCTTTCACTTCAACTCCTGCCCACTTCTCGAGCAGGGCGATGGTGGCGGCATAATCGAGGTCCTGATGTCCGTCCTCCGTGGCCATTTCATAGATTTCTTCCACGGTTTCGAGGGCCGGCAACTTCACTCGAACCTCCTTGGCTGCTTCCAGGGTCAAACGGATGTCCTTATGCATGAGACGAAGCGGGAAGTTTGGAGAAAAGTCACGTTTCATGACAAAAGGTGCTTTGTAATCAACGACTCCCGACCGGACCATCGACGCTTGGATGACCGGCAGCAGGGTGGCGGGGTCGACGCCCAGCTTGGTGGCCAAGGTCAGGGCTTCAGCAAACCCTTCGTAGATCAGCGCTATCTGTAAATTCATGGCCAGCTTGGCGGCCTGACCCTTGCCTGTTTCTCCCATGCGGAAAAACTGTTTTCCCACGGCAGCAAACAGAGGCTTGAGACCCTCAACTGCGGCTTCGTCTCCGCCCACAATAAAGATAAGCGTGCCGTTCTCCGCCGCGACCTTGGATCCGGTCATCGGAGCGTCCACGTACTGGACCCCACGGCCTCGAAGGCGATCTGCAAACTTGCTGGTCGCGGACGGGGAAATTGTGCTTGAGTCCACGATAGTCATGCCCGCAGTGAGCGATTCTTGCACTCCCTGTGCTCCAAACAACACAGTTTCCACCGCCTTGGTATCGGACACGGCCATCCAAACCACTTCGGCGCCACGGGCCGCTTCCGCCGGCGAAGTGGCAACGCGCGCTCCCTCCACTTCTTTTCCCGCTGTGCGGTTCCAAACCGTGACCTCATGCCCGGCTTTCACCAAATTAGACGCCATTGGGCGTCCCATGATTCCCAACCCCAAGAAAGCAATACGCATCCGAATAGTCTCCTGATGACCAGAAGCGATTAGAACTGACTGCGGTTACTACGGTCAAGCAATCCTTGCCGGATTTGTTTTAAAATCAGGTACGAACGATTAGTCAGCGGATTTTTCCGTTCCAGGCCCGGTGGCTTGGCAGCAGTAGTCCGATCGGATTCTGAAGATCGTCCGATTTGCGGCCGCATGCTAAAAAACACGCTTAACAATTCGGCGCTTCGCAAGCGTGCCCGGCAATTCAGCCGCCTGGTGCGCCACTCCGCGGTCACCCCTCGCACCGGCAAAACCTACAAGCCAAAACTGGTTTCCAATGGGGAACTGGGAGTGACCTTCATCGGCCACTCCAGTTTCTTTCTGCAGATTGGCCGGCAGAACGTCATCATCGATCCCAATTTTGCCCGCTGGCTGTTCGTGCTGAAGCGCTTACGTCAACCTGGCCTGCAAATCCAGGACCTGCCTCCGATTGACTTGGTCCTGGTTACGCATGCCCACTTCGATCATTTGCATCGGCCGTCACTTCGTGCCATCGCGCAGCAAACTCGGCGCCGGCGCGGAGGGCCTACCACCATTGTGGTCCCGCACCATGTCTTCGACCTGGTTTCTGATCTGGGATTCGACAACGTCGTGGAACTGGATTGGTGGAACAGTTATCGTCACGGCGGGCTGACGGTTACGCATGTCCCCTCGCGACACTGGGGCGCACGCGTTATCAAGGATTCTCATCGCGGCTATGGCGGCTACGTGCTGCGGGATCAAAAGCATTCCCTGTATCATGCCGGCGATACCGCCTATTTCGCTGGCTTCCGTGAGATTGGCCAGCGGCTCGCGCCGGAGTTGGCGCTGCTCCCCATCGGTGCCTACAACCCTGCATCTTTTCGCAATGTGCATGCCAGTCCGGCCGACGCCACTCGGGCTTTCCTCGATCTGAATGCCCGCTGGATGGTTCCCATGCATTATGGGACCTTCCGCCTCTCGCATGAGCCCTTGGAGGAACCGCTGCAGCTTTTGGAAAAAGAGGCAAAAGCGGCTGGAATTCAGGACCGCGTTCTGGTCCTGAAAGAAGGCGTGACGCGGTTTTTCGGATAAGCCATGGACGAGGAAACGATCAGTAAGCTAACAGAATGCGCAAATCCCTCAGATTGTTGCCGGTGGGAGCGGTTACAACCACATCGCCTAGCGCGTCGAAGAAGGGATATGCGTTAAAGCTGGCCAGATGCACATTCGCGGCCAGCCCGCGGGCCTTGGAACGCTCCAGGGTTATGCCGTCGACGATGGCGCCGGCGGCAGGACTATTGCCATCAATTCCGTCAGTGCCGGCGCTAAGAACAGTCATATTTTGGCCCGCGATTTTGCTCGCACATGCCAGAGCAAATTGCTGATTTCGTCCACCCGTACCCCCGTTCCTGACCTTAACTACGACCTCGCCGCCGGAAATCAGGCAAACGCGCTCGGATTTCTTCCGCAACTCGCGAACGCGGTCAAGCAAGAAATCAGCCGCGCGGAGGTAGTCCCAGTCGTCACAACTGTTATCTACTTCTACGCTGAATCCTTGACGCTGGGCATCGAGCCTAGCCGCTTCCAGGAGTGAACTATTCGACAGAATGGTCCACCAACGCGAACGGTGGAAAGCGGGATCGTCGGACTTCGGGGTCTCCTCCAAAGCGTGGCGCTGGAAGAGTTCGCGCACCGAGGTGGGGAATTCGTTGAGCATTCCGTACTTCTCGGCGATGGCGTGGCATTCACTGACGGTCGTGGAATCGGGCATCGTCGGGCCGGAGGCAAGCGCATCTGGCATATTGTCGGGCACATCGGAGACCAGCAATGACACTTGCTGGGCGGGGGCGGCGGCCAGCGCCAGCCTTCCTCCCTTAATCGCAGAAAGATGCTTACGGATGGAATTGATCTCTGCGATGGGCGCTCCGGAGTGCACCAGCGCACGATAGGTCGCGATCAGATCCGGCAGCGAGATTTCGTTGTCAATGGGTTTTTCCGCGATTGACGAGCCACCGCCACTGAGCATGAAAATTACCAACGACGCCGCGGTTTGCGCATTAAGCGACTTCAACATTGCCTCAGCAGCACGCAGGGAATCCTCATTCGGAGTGGGATGGCCGCCACGAAAATAGCGAAAGCCGCGGGCCTGTGAAAGCGCCTCGACAGAACTGGCCACGATGCCTTCAAAACGGTTGCCCGCTTGCATCTCCAGCGAGTTGACCATAGCGTGCGCCGCCTTGCCGATGGAGACCACCAGCACGCGGCCATAAGAATCGAGATCATGAAGATCTTCACAGACCCGCAACACACCACGTTCGCACTCCACATGTCGTTGAAAAGCGCGGTCAATACTGGCTTCCGCCAGCGCGTGTTCGAACAGCTGCCGGGCAGTGACGCGCATGTCGAGGGTGAGGCGCTGCCGATCGGAAGCGGATGAAGACACGGGCCGATTATAAACAGGGGTTAGCGGTGGGAAGCCGGTCTAGTCCTTTGTTACTTTACTTTCGATGCGATTGCATCTCAGCTATCCGAGGATCATTTCTCTCACCCAGGCTTCGATCGCGTCGCGCAAATCGCGCAAATGCCCCTCAAAGAAGTGGTCCGCGCCTTCGATGATCACCAGCTTCTTGGGCTCGGGAGCTGATTCCACTAATCGTTCCAGTTGCGGGCGGGGTCCGAACTGGTCGTGCCCGCCAGTTACAAATAACTTGGGCTTCGAGCAAGTCTTCAGGAATCCGTATTCGTAGCTACGGTCAGCAATCGGCGCGACCGGTACGCCTAGACCGATGACCGCTCTCACCCGCGCATCCGGGCATGCGGCTCGTAGCCCAACGGCCGCACCAAACGAAAACCCGGCAAAGATCAAGGGCAGATGAAACTCGTGGTCCAGCCAGTCCAGCACGGCACGGACATCGTCTGCTTCTCCACGGCCGTTGTCATGCTTGCCCTCACTCAATCCGGCGCCTCGGAAGTTGAAGCGCAAAACCGGAAATCCGAAGCCGTTCAGCGCCTTCATGGAGTGAAAGACGACCTTGTTGTGCAGAGTGCCGCCAAACAGCGAATGCGGATGGCATAGGAGAGCAGCGTGGGTGGCATTGTTTGCGCCCAGATTGAGCAGCGCTTCTAACCGCCCGGCCGGACCATCGAGGAAGAGTGAGCGGATGGAGGCGACGTTGGTGGTCATTGGCGCGATGGAGGCAAGCATAGCAGCAAGCTTGCACGGGCGGGGACGCCCGCGTCTGCATTGCTGGTATCCTCTTGCGCATGGATGTTGTCGCCTTCACGCGTCAACTCGTGGATATCGAGTCGGTCACTGGCAATGAGGGCCCGGTCGGTGATTTTCTTCGACGCGAGCTCAGCCGGTTGGGTTTTCAGGCCAAGAAGCTCCCGGTTGAAGGCGTACGCGGCAATGTTTATGCGACCGCACCCGAACAACCGCGGCCGGAGATTGTTTTCTCCACCCACATGGATACTGTGCCGCCTTTCATTCCCTCCCGCGAGGACGCCGATCGCGTGTATGGCCGGGGCGCGTGCGATGCTAAAGGCATCATCGCCGCGCAGGTCGCAGCGGCGGACCGATTGCGCCACGACGGTATCCACGCCGGGCTGCTTTTCCTTGTAGGCGAAGAAAAAGACAGTCTGGGCGCGAAGATTGCCAACCAGCAGTCACACGGCAGCAAGTTTCTGATAAACGGCGAGCCGACGGAGAATCGAATCGCGAGCGCATCGAAGGGAACCTTGAGAGTCGAGATAATCGCACAGGGGAAAATGGCACATTCAGCTTATCCAGAACTGGGAGAGTCGGCGATCGACAAACTTTTGGAGGCGCTGAACCGGTTGCGTGCGATCAGGCTTCCGACGGAAGAGGGCGTTGGGCCCTGTACCCTGAATATTGGCGTGATCGAAGGTGGACGCGCCCCGAACGTGATTCCGGACTTCGCGCGAGCGCAGTTGCTTTACCGGCTGGTCGGGCCCTCAGAGGCACTGAAACGGGAGATCATTACAGCGGTAGGCGATCTGATAAAGGTTGAGTTCACGCTCGAGATTCCGTTGGCTAGGTTACGCACGCTTGATGGACTACCCACCATGGTCGCAGCCTTCACGACTGACATTCCCTGGCTCAGCAATTGGGGACAACCGCTTCTCGTAGGTCCTGGATCGATTCACGCGGCGCACACCCAGAGCGAGTACGTGGAGAAAAAGCAGCTCGGCGAGGCCGTGGATTTATATTGCGCGATTGCCAAGCGGCTGCAAGCGTGACGAGCCGGCGGCTGATATAAGTTTTGGGAAGGGCGCGACTTCAGCCGATCTCCGCGCTGACCTGATTTTGAAAAACAAATTCCTCGGTTACTCGCCAGCTTTGCCAGCTGCGAATGGCTCGGAATGACATCTCCTGATGAATTTCGTGGACATGCCACCGGGTTTCCATCTACCCGCGACTGGTTGCGTATAAACTTAGACCATGACCACCCAGACCCTCAACTCCCTCGCCAAGGCCTCCTCGGCCTACCTGCGCTCCGCTATGCATCAGCCCATTCAATGGCATGAGTGGGGCGAGGAAGCTTTTGCCACTGCACAACGGGAAAACAAACCCATTCTGCTCGACATTGGCGCGGTGTGGTGCCACTGGTGCCATGTGATGGACCGGGAATCGTATGACGATCCCGAAGTCGCGCAAATTGTGAACGAGCGGTTCATTGCAGTGAAAGTGGATCGGGATGAGCGACCTGACATCGATAGCCGTTATCAAGTTGCGGTGCAGGCTGTAAGTGGGCAAGGCGGCTGGCCGCTGACTGCGTTTCTCACGCCCGATGGTAAGCCGTTTTACGGCGGGACATATTTTCCCCCCAATGACGGGTACGGACGACCCAGCTTCAAGCGCGTGCTCGTGTCCATTGCCGAGGCGTATCGCGACAAGAATGGGGATGTGACTGAGCAAGCCAAGATGGTGGAGAGCGCCATCTCTCAGGCGGAATCCTTCGCCGGGCAAGGTGGCGACTTTTCACCGGGAGTAATTGATGCCATCGTGAAGTCAGCCGTACGGATGTTTGATCCACGAAACGGTGGTTTCGGGAACGCTCCCAAGTTTCCCCACTCCGCCGCGCTAGATTTATTGATAGATCAATATGCGCGCTCGGGCGACCAACAGTTGCGCGAAATCTTTGTCACCACGCTGGAGAAGATGGCTCGCGGCGGTGTGTATGACCAACTCGCGGGCGGTTTCCATCGTTACTCGGTCGACGAGCGCTGGGTGGTCCCGCACTTTGAGAAGATGTGCTACGACAATTCCGAACTACTCAAAAATTACGTGCACGCCCATCAGGCGACCGGTTCGGAGTTCTTTGTTTCTGTAGCCCGGGACATCATTCGCTGGATGGATGAGTGGCTTAGCGATCGCGAGCATGGCGGTTTCTACGCTTCCCAGGATGCCGACTATTCAATGGACGATGACGGTGACTACTTCACCTGGACCATGGCTGAAACCCAGGCCGTTCTGAGCGAGGCAGAAGCCAGCGTGGCCAACCTGCATTACGACATCAATGAAATCGGCGAGATGCACCACAATCCCGCGAAGAACGTTTTGTACATCCGGGCGTCCGTGGAAGAGATCGGTAAGCGACTGAACTTGCCGGTGGAGCAAGTGGAATCTTTGCTTCAGACCGCGAAGAAAAAGATGTATGCGGCACGTCTACAGCGGCCCACTCCGTACATAGACAAAACTGTTTACACGGGATGGAACGCGCTTTGCATTTCTGCGTATCTGGAAGCGGCCAAAGTGCTCAACCTCGAAACAGCCCGGCGGTTTGCGTTGCGTTCTCTCGATCGCATTCTGGCCGAAGGCTGGCATGCTGAGCGAGGATTGGCACGCGTCATCGCTTATTCCGATCCAAAGGCGGAGCGACGTCACATCCCTGGGTTGCTGGACGACTACGCCTTTACTACGATCTCGTGTCTCGATGCTTATGAAGCCACCGCGGACTTGACCTACTTCAATTTCGCCCGCCGGATTGCTGACACGATGCTCGAGCTTTTCTTCGACCCTGTCTCGGGGGGCTTCTTCGACACCCAAAAAGCTGGGAGCGCGGATGAGAAAGTTTTGGGTGTGTTGGGCACGCGTCGCAAACCCTTCCAGGACTCTCCTACGCCTGCGGGTAATTCTGCCGCGGCTATCGCGCTGTTGCGATTGCACGCTTACGCGGGCGACCAGAACTATCATGACAAAGCGCAGCAAACCCTGGAAGTGCTTGCGGCCTCGGCCGGGCAATACGGAATATTTGCCGCCACATATGGGATCGCAGCAGTGCATCTGGCGCAGCCCGATACTCAAGTCGTCGTCGTAGGAGGCGGCGAAATGGCGGATCGGCTGGCTGCCACGGCGCTGGCTCCCTTCGCCTTCAGCAAATCGGTGCTCAAACTGGCGGGAAACGAAGCCGTGGTAAACAATCTTCCCCCAAAGCTGGCGCAGACTATTCCTCATCTGCCTGAGATCAAGACCGGGATGACGATGGCCGTGGTTTGCTCGGGGTTTACTTGCCAGCCGATCTCGGATCCCGAGGAACTGGCCGAAAAACTCCGTCTTGCGCTGGCGACCAACGGTTAACCGTCGAAGAATTCCTAAAGACAAAAAAGTGGGCTGACTGCGCTTATGTAGCAGTCAGCCCGAAAAAGCATCAGCCGCGTAAACGGCCTACACAGCAGTCACTGTTCAGTGACTCTTCCGGAATTTACTTCCGGCTCGTACCGCGTTGGCTTGCGGGTTTGCGTAGCGGCGTTATCCCACCATCAGCGTGAAGGAATGTTGGAGCAATTGCCGCGTACGTGCAGGCCAACCCTACCATCAGGATCAACATCCTGACTGCACGTTTCATGGGTTGTTCTCCTTGCGTGCAGGTTCCCTGGGAGCGGAAACCCTCACGGGCAGGAATTATACAGGTCGCTGGCAAGTAGTCCAGATTCATCTTGCGGGTCGAGTTCGCTTAGCCGCCGATGCCTAGAGATGGAAATAGACCAGGCGGGGCTACGATTGGCCATTCCCCCCTAATTTCTCAGCGAGATGCAGTCATGTAGAAAAACGATTTAGTTCGGTTTTCGATCGATTAGCGCGCCAATATTAATTTACGATGAACCTGATCGGCTAAGGCTTCGAAGCGAAACGACGGGCCGTGAGCGTAGGAACGCGCTCTGGTGTCTTCTTGTGCGAAGCCAGAGGTTCGACCACCGCGACCTCATGATCGTGTCCGTTCGTTCGCGAGAAGGCACGATCTACCATACCTTCGAACATCGGAATAAGCGAGTCGCTGGGAACAGGATGTTGCAGGTCGGTGAGGCTCTGTTCCCAACGTTGCGACATCGGCAGGTTGGCGGCGGTCTCTCTCGCGGGGCTCTTGAGGAATGCATAAGTAAACCAAATTGCGATGGCGAGGTTATAGCCCACCAGGTTGATCAGATTCACTGCGGCTTCGGAAGCATGGTTGCTCGCGTTCAAGGTGAACATGGTCAATTCCACGATGGCAAAGCCGCCGAATCCTAGGGCAATGCCGAAGCTGTGTTGCCGCCAGGAGACCCCGAGGTACCGGGAGAAAACCAGCAGAAACAAAATCAGACCGCACTGAATAACGCGCACACAGCGCTGCACGGTTACAACCGCCTCGACTAGGGGTCCCTGTGCGCCGATAGGACTGGAAGCCGCGACTACGCCTGCCACCAGCAACATCACCAGAGCCGCCCACCGAAATAGAACCGATCCAAGATCCTTTAAAGTGTGATAGGGATGAAAGACATCCAGAAAGATCTCATGAATGATCATGAATCCCAGAACCAGGCTCACGCCTGAGGTGATCCAATACGTATAGAAATACTCCGGATAGTTGCCCCATTTGTAAATCGGGAAGAGAACAGAAAATATCAAAACTTGAGAAACAATATAGGCAAAAAAGATTGGGAACTTCCGGTGCAACTTGCGCTTGAACATGAGCGCGCCAACGGAAAGTTGCAGCACCGGATGGGCGCTCCACAGCACGTTGTAAGCAAGCTGGATTTTGGGGTTCATCGGGCTGCTTCGCTGCCGGCTGCTTTACATTGCGGGTGGCAGGCTACACTACTGCGCTCCTCTCCCTCAGAGAAACCTTATCAGCTTCCACTCAATGGTCAATGTACCAAGGTAACCTGCGGGTAATAGTTACCTGGGACGAAACGCTTATGTTCCAGGAGTCGCTTGGATATAGGCACGCATCATCCGGACTTCATGATCCTTCTCGTTAATGTCATGCAGCATCAGGTCCCGGACGGAGATGACCCCCACCAGGCTCTTACCGTCACAAACCGGCAAATGCCGAAAGCCGTGGTTTCGCATCAGGAGCATGCAGGCCTCCGGTTCCTCTTGCGGGCTCACGGTGAGCGGCGCCAGGGTCATAACTCTCTCGACCCGGGTGGTACGGGGATCGAGACCCTCGACAACCACGCGCTTCATCAGGTCGCGTTCGGAAAAAATACCCACCAGGACGCCGTCTCGCAGCACCGGCACAGCTCCAATATTGTGGGTCACCATGGACCGCGCAACGTCCAATACGGTCTCACTGGCGTCGACATGACAGGTATGCTGGTTCTTGATCAGGTCACAGACATGCATTTAGCACCTCCAGCCGTCTTTTTTAGCCAACCCGGCCAAGGTTGGCGCGAGTATATGACGAAATTCAATTTTCGCGAAGGCATTTGTTTGTGTCACACCTTAACTTGACCCGTTAAGTTACTGATTTTCATCCAAGTAAAACGCGTCGAGGATGTGGCTCTTTCCGTCAACGAGAAGCACACGTCCCTGGTAAATCACGCGCTCCAAATCGGCCGGCAGTTTGGGAAGTTGCTGCTCACAGTCCAGGGGAAGTGGAGCGGCTCGGCGCTGTGCGTCGGCAGACAGGGCATCGTCGTCGCTGATGACCGGCTCTCCCGCAAGTGATTCGGCACGCTTGAGCGCATCCACCGGCAAGTCGTCGAGATGCGCATTGACGCAGTTTCGGATGATCCGGCGATCGCGCAGAGTGAAGAGTTCTGCTGCCTCCTGCGACGGTGCCGAAGGAGTCGAGGCAGGGGCCGGTGCCGAAGGAGTGGGAGCCGAAGGGGGTGGCGCCGAAGCCGCGGATCCCGCCGGCTGGCCCGGAGTGCTGGCGGATGACGCCTCGCCTGGGGCTGTCGTAGTAACAAAAGTGAGGAGAGCTTCAGACTCCACTCTGACGGCCTTCTTGCCAGTGGCTGCTGCGGCGCCTGTTCCTGCTGCTGCGCCAGCCGCGGTGCCAATCGCCGCTCCTTTTCCACCTCCCGCAATCGCACCGATGACTGCTCCTAATGCCGCTCCACCGCCAATCTTTGTGGCATTGCTCTTGGCATGTGATTCTGCTTTGATTACCAGAGGTTTGACGCTGAGGGACGTAGCCTGCCTTCCGGAGCTCACCGTAGCCAGAACCAGATCCAGCTCTCCCGGTTCACTCAGCCGGCCCGATGCATGCACATCGGATACACGTCCAATGACGTCGGCTCCCTTGGGGTATAGATTCTTCCCGTCCACCTGAATAGGTTCCTCCAGGGTCGCTCGGAAGGTGTCTCCAACCTGGTTCTCTTCGCTGCTCAGCTTGTCGATCATACGAATTTTGATGTTCGTGCCGGGAGGCAGCACGGGTGGGTCATCCGCGAGAGCTGGGACCCCCAACAGGGTGACCCCCACCAGCAATGCCAGCGTGGTCACGCGGGGGATATTCTTGGAACTCATAAACCCTCCCTGAGATTCCCCACGGACCAATGGCTCCGTTGGGATGCGAATCTCGATCTTTTGGCTGCATCGGCGCAATGTGCCAAGTTTTAGTCATTCCTACCAATGAAGATCAAGTGGGAACAGGGCCACAAGGCTGCGGGAACTCGGTCCCGCGGCTGCGCCGTCAAAATGACGTTGAAGTCGGAGGAGATCTGCATGCCCTCGATCATCGATGGCAAGGTCTGCGGTTCGACGGTCGCCAAGTGGGCAAGGAACTGGTAAATATCCGCGCCGCTGTAACCCTGGGCAATGAAGGAAATTTGCGTATTGTCTGCGGCAAAGTGCCAGCCCAGGGAAGCGGCTAACGCAACGGCGTTCTCATAGGCCACATTCGAAACTGCGCCTGGGCCCGGATTGTCGAACACGATCCGCAGCCTGCGCTCATCTTCTCGGCTGAACTCGCGGACTTTGAGCGAGCCTGACTTCGCGGTAGCCTTCCAGTCCACATGGCGTGCCGAATCTTCGGGCATGTATTCCCGAATGCGGTACAAGTCGTGCCCACGCCCCCGCACGAACGTCTCAAACTCGCCGGTGATCAGCGGAAGCAGTTCAAAAAACTCATCGGACGGATCGACTGCCGGATACACGATGATTTCGCGATTCAGCGGCACCCGTCGAGTTTTAGTGAGAAACGCGAAAGGGAAGCGCGTGGCCAAACCGAAGCTCTCTTGCTGGTAGCGTCCGCGATGCTCAAACCCCAACTCGAGCTGGGCCGCGAATTCGCTGCGGGCGGGGAGATAAGGGAAATAGGCTGATCCCTGAAAAATTTTGGGCGTTCCCATCTGCTCGGCAACACGGAGCAGGCGGCGGTCCGGTAACCTGATCCATTGCTGTTCTGGAGAACGTCCAGGAGGGAAGACGAACGTGGCGGGCGTCCATCGCCACCGCTTGCCAGGCTTGGCCTTTTCGATCGGGACCACTCTTACTGAAAACGAAGGCAGCCAGCGCCGCCGATTTCGCAAGATGATTTTTCCAGCAATGGGTCGGCGCGCGAAGACGTGCTCGGGCAAGCGGACGTCAAGCTCCAGACCGCGCAACACCAGGGCCGAGCCCAAGCCCGATACCACAATCGCCGCCAGCATCGCAGCCACGATGATGTACAACAGGTTGTTGCCTGTGTTTAGCGCGGCGATTCCGATGAAGACCACGGAAACCACATAGATGACTCCCACGCGCGACACATCGTAGTCGAAGGCATCACGAATGCGACCCTTGGCGACGCGACGGGCCAGGTAGGGCACGGTGGTCAAGCCCACGATTGTGGCCAAAAGTAGCGCGGCCGAAGCCAGGATCAGCGTGGCCCAGACGTTGCCCGACTCCCGCGACACGGTGGAGAAAAGCGCGGCCGCAAAGGCCAGCATGAGACCTACCATCGCTAGCAGGAAACGCACCCATACCTGAGGAATCTCAAAGGAGAACATTCGGCCCAGCCTTCGGATGCCGACTACATCTGGCTGCTGTTTCTGGACATCATGCATCTTGCGGAGATCTCTTCTGTGAGGTTAGCACTCGACCGCAGGAGCATCAATCGCGCCTGGTTGGCAAGAAAGGCGCTAGTTCTGACTCTTAGGGACGGCTTTTCTGCTTCGCTTCCACCACACCAGGATCAGAATCGCCACGGCCGCGAGGAGCACGCCAATATTCACGTCCTTCACGATGCTGAGTAGCTTCTCCGAGTGCTTGCCGAAAATGTACCCCGCGCCCGAGATGACCGTTACCCAGAGCGTGGCGCCGAGAAAATTGGCCGCGACAAATTTGCGCCAGGGCATATGCAGCACTCCGGCTAGTGGCCCGGCAATCACTCGCAGGCCAGCGATGAAGCGAGCGGCGAAGATGGTGGCGGCGCCATGCCGCCTGAACATGTCCTCTCCCCGCGCGATGGTTGCGGGTTGTATATGAACCGTCTTCCGATATCGTTCCAGCAGCGGGCGCCCGCCATAGAATCCGATCAAGAAGCCGATATTGTCGCCCACGGTTGCAGCACAGATTCCAACCAGAATGATGGAAGGCAGATGCAGCTTATGTTCTGAATAAGCAAGGAAACTCGCCAACAGCAAGATGGTCTCGCCGGGTACCGGCAATCCTGCGTTTTCGAGCAATAGTGCGGCCGCAACCGTCCAGTATCCATACTCGGCCAGGTAGCCTCGGAGGAGGCCAAAGATATGTGGCGGCATATCAGAAGATCCCGGTCCGCGTTCGGGACATAAACTCGATCACGGCCTGGTTGAATTCTTGGGGAACTTCCTCGTAAGGCAAGTGCCCAACGCCGTCGAACACCACTAACCTGCAGTCGGCAAACTGTTGGCACACCTTATCCGCGGATACTGGTCTTACGGCAGCGTCCAGACGGCCCCAGACGAGAAGCGTGGGCACGCCTCGGATCTGCGGCAGCGCCGATTCCAATTCTTCCATGTCTTGCTTCCAGGAACGGACGAGGCGGATCGCATATTCAAGAGTACCTGGGATTCTGAAAGGCGCTGAGTACCCTTCGAGCGTGCCAGGCCGAATCCGGCGGGAATCACCAAACAAACGCCGTAGAACGATACTGTGGGCAACTTCACGCCGAAGCCCTAATTGCACGATCAGAGGCGCGACTATACGGTTGGTCAAGATCGGTGCGAGCCAATTGCCACGCGCCGACCAAGGATTTACCGGCGCAGCCAGGATCAGCCGGCGAACACGATCCGGGGCCAAAGCTGCCGCCATCATGACCACCGCACCGCCGTATGAGCTGCCCAGCAAGTCACAAGAAGTAATGCCAACCGTGTCGAGGAATCGCAACAGACGTCCGGCGCTGGCTCGCAAACTGCAATCAAGACCAACAGGACGGTCGGAAAAACCGGAACCCAACATGTCGATGGCATAAACCGAAGCCAGCGGGGAAAGCGCAGGCATGGCAAACCGCCATGAGAAAGAGTATCCAAGCAGGCCGTGCACCAGAACCAGCGCCGGTCCTGAGCCACACTGCAAGTAGCGCATCCGCGCCCCGTCCACCACAGACCAGAACTCGCCGGTGGGGTTGTTGGGTTGGGCGTCGTCTTGCACTCTCAATGCACTTTTCACGATACTGAGGCGAAGGGATAACTTGGTTGTCTCCCGCTGATTCTCCTCAAGAGGTGTTGCCTCTTCTCGCTCCTTCAGCGAATGGGATGCCTCAGGCTCCTCTCATTTTTCCATTTCTTGCGTCGGACTCGGTTGGAAAGGGCCCCTACCAAGGACGCTCCCGTGTTGGGAAGTTAGGACGGATTCGATTCGACCGGGAATCCGCATAAAGTTCCCTTCAGGGCTCTTCCGCCCTGCCCGTCCCTTACGCACGTTAAAGAGTCGCTTTGCGATGACATTCTCCATATCTGGTTAACGCTATGATAACTATGGAGTTACCAAATATAGGAGATTGATTCCAGAAAATGTAGTCCACTCCTTTCCGCTCTTATATAATCGGACAAGTTGTTTTCTTCATGCCACTTAGGTGGTGCCCGTTGTTAATAACCGTGGCCCCGAACGTGCTGACCTTGAAGCGAAGCACGATCCCCCTTCAGCCGAAGCTTAGCCAACGGGCCATGAGTCAGGAATTTCAAATCCGCCCCGCCGTTCTTCTTTTTCTGCTAACTGCAGCGTCAATTGTATTCGCAGTCATTAACTTCGAGAAGGAGCGCGAGTTCCAGATTCCCTCCGACGGGGTGTGGTGGGTTGAGCACAACGGTAGCCTTACGGCGGCCAGGGTGGAGGTCAACGGACCGGCCGCCAAAGCTGGCATCAAAGAGGGCGACCGCCTAACGGCGGTCAATCAGCGCGAGGTGAACGGAACTTCGGCCCTGGTCCGGCAACTCTACCGAGTGGGCCCGTGGTCAAAAGCGACGTATTCCCTGGTTCGCGAGTCAGTCCCGGTGGACATGACCGTGATTCTGGTTCCGGCCGAGCGGTCGCTCAATGACTGGCTGCGCCTGATTGCGCTGATCTACCTGAGTATTGGGGTCTATGTCCTGCTGCGGCGCTGGACCGCTCCGGGTTCGACTCACTTCTACATCTTCTGCCTGGTTTCTTTCGTTTTCTACGCCTTCAAGTACACCGGAAAGTTCAATCAGTTTGACTGGACGATCTATTGGGGTAACGTGGGGGCCTGGCTCCTGCAGCCGGCTCTGTTTCTGCATTTTGTGCTGACTTTTCCGGAGAGGCGGTATTTTGTCCACAAACATCGTTGGGCAATCCCGCTGATTTATGTGCCGGGGCTGCTCCTCTTGGGCATTCACATTCTTGCCCTGACCGTGATGAAGGCCAGCGAGAGGCTACGCTGGAATCTCGATCGGCTGCAGATGGCCTATTTGGCGGTGTTCTTTCTCGCGGCAGCCGCCGTACTTGTGTACAGCTACCGCCGAGCAAGCACGCCGATACTTCGGCAGCAACTGAAGTGGGTAACGCGGGGCACGATTCTGGCCATCACTCCGTTCACGCTTTTTTACGTCATCCCCTACCTCACGGGAGCGCTCCCGACCTCGCTGATGAAGGTGTCGGTTCTGTCGCTTGGCTTGTTGCCATTGACCTTTGGCTACGCCATCTTCCGCTACCGGCTGATGGATGTCGATCTGATCTTCAAGCGGGGCATGGTGTATACGCTGGCCGCGGTGGCGATCATTGGCGCTTACTTCGCGGCAGTGGCGGGCGTGGCTGAGCTTGTTCATACCCAGGTACCGAGTTCCGGGCCCAAGGGCCTAATTCTCGCTATCGTTGTTACAGCCCTACTCTTTGATCCCGTACGCAAGTGGATCCAGGAGCAGATTGATCAGTTCTTCTATCGAACGCGCTACGACTACCGTAAGACTTTGGTGGAATTCGGTCGGGAACTGAGTGGGGAAACCGACCTGGACGAGATGCTAAGTTCGGTGGTCGACCGTCTATGCCGCACGCTGCTGGTTGATCGCATGGCAATTTTTCTTTCTGCGGACGAGCCGTCGCAACGCTTCTTGCTCGCGAGGTCTTTTGGACTGACGCAGCCCGCTGGCCTGGATCTGAGTTTTCTCACCAGATCGCGGCCGGAAATGGAAGCCGGGCACATTTTCTTCGACAACACGCACCAAGTGCCCCGCGAAACGCCCACCGCCCAGGAAGCGATTGCCAAGCTTGACCTGAACTACTACATCCCCTGCCGTGCCCAGCAGCGGACCATCGCTTTCCTTGGCCTGGGTAAAACGGCAGAGGGCGATTTCCTCTCCAGTGAAGACATCGAACTCCTAGAAACTCTGGCGGGTTACATCGGCATCGCTATCCAGAACGCGCGCCTTTATACCTCACTCGAGCAGAAAGTCGCTCAATATGAGCGACTAAAAGATTTCAACGAAAATATCGTCGAGTCCATCAACGTGGGTGTATTAGCGGTGGACCTGGCCGACCGGGTCGAGTCCTGGAACTCGCAGATGGAAGTCATGTACGCCCTGCCGCGTTGGCAGGCCCTGACCCGGCCACTCAGCGAGGTTTTCCCGACCGCATTCGTGGAAGAGTTTTATCGCGTGCGGCAGAACCCCGGCATCCACAATCTTTACAAGTTCCGCCTGGCCACTCCGACCGGAGAAAGCCGTGTCGTGAACGTTGCCATTGCCCCGCTGGTCACCAAGAAGTTCAACGTGATCGGGCGATTGATCATCATGGATGACATCACCGAGCGAGTGGAGCTCGAATCGCAGCTCTCGCAGGCGGATAAGCTTTCCTCGATTGGTTTGCTGGCGGCCGGAGTCGCCCACGAGGTTAACACGCCCCTGGCTGTGATTTCCTCATACGCCCAGATGTTATCGAAACAATTGCAGGGAGACTCCCAGAAGGGCGCACTGCTGGATAAGATTACGCGGCAGACCTTCCGGGCTTCTGAGATTGTCAACAACTTACTCAATTTCTCGCGCACCAGCGGCACTGAGTTTACCGAGGTCGACGTCAATAAGGTGATCGCTGACACGCTCGCCTTGCTGGAGCATCAGTTTAAGACTGCGAACATCCGGGTGCAGGATGAGCGAGCCGAGCGTCTGCCTCGAATCAGCGGGAATGCTGGGCGCTTGCAGCAGGTATTCTTGAATCTGTTCCTGAACGCCCGGGACGCAATGCCCAAGGGCGGAACTCTGCGAATCGTCAGCTCCAATGGCGAAGGGGTCACCGTGGTTGTCTCCGACACCGGCACCGGCATTGCACAAGAACACATTGAGCGCATCTACGACCCATTCTTTACCACGAAGGCAGGGCAGCGGGAAGGTCAGAGCAAGGGCACCGGATTGGGTCTGTCTGTCACTTACGGCATCATCCAGGAGCATGCGGGAAAGATTCGAGTGGAAAGCCGGCCCGGCCAGGGCACCACGTTCTATGTCGATTTCCCTATGACGAGAAAGGCCGTCAATGTCTGAGGCAGCAGTCATCTCGCGGCGCCCCAGCGAAGCCAACCCTTCGCCCTCAGGCTATGTGTTGATTGTTGACGACGAGGCTGCGATCCGCGAGTCCCTCGAAACCTTACTCCAGATTGAAGGTTACGAAGTCGAATCGGCGGAGAGCGGCGAAGAAGGGCTGGCGCGTCTGGGTGAGCGCTCGTTTGATCTGGTGCTGCTTGACCTGGCGTTACCCGATCGCAACGGCATAGACCTGCTGGCTGAAATCGGAGCCCACGATCCCCAGTTATCCGTGATCATGATTACTGCCTACGGCACGGTTGAAAATGCCGTCAAGGCCATGCAGGCGGGGGCGGCGAATTTCGTTCAGAAACCCTGGGACAATGAAAAGCTCCTAGCCGACGTGCGCGCCGCAGTGGCCCGCCACCGCGCGGAAGAAGAAAATATTCAACTGAAGCGCGCCCTGAAGCAGCGCTACAACTTTGAAAACATCGTGGGCAAGAGCGAGCCCATGTTGAAGATTTTCGATCTGGTGGCGCAAGTTGCGCCCAGCCGTTCCACGGTGTTGCTGCAGGGGGAGAGTGGCACTGGCAAAGAACTGATCGCTAAAGCTATCCATTTGAATTCGCAGCGGCGCGACCGGTCTTTTGTTCCGGTCAACACCGGTTCCATGCCCCCGGACCTTTTGGAGTCGACTCTGTTTGGACACGTCAAAGGCGCATTTACCAGCGCCATTGCATCCAAAAAGGGTCTTTTTGAAATCGCCGATCGGGGTACCCTGTTTTTGGACGAGATCGGCACCATGGGTATGGATACCCAGAGCAAAATTCTGCGGGTGCTCCAGGACCGGAAATTTATGCACCTGGGCGGCGTCCACGAACTGCAAGTGGACGTGCGCATCATTGCCGCCACCAATGTCGACCTCAAGCAGCACGTGCGCGAAGGCAAGTTTCGCGAAGACCTCTTCTATCGCCTGAACGTCATCACCATTGATCTTCCGCCTCTGCGCCAGCGTAAGGAGGATATCCCGCTACTGGTGGAGTTTTTCCTCAATAAGTACTCGGAAGAAAATGAACGTCCGAAGCGACGGATCACTCCTGAGGCGCTCCGTCCGCTGCTTGCCTATTCCTGGCCGGGGAACGTGCGTGAACTGGAGAATGTAATTGAACGCGCTGTCGTGCTCTCGTCCGGTTTGGAGATCGGTCCCGAATTACTTCCCGACCAGATCGCTGGCCGTGGCACTGCCTTTCCTGTGCTGGAACATGGTGTCGACGCTTCGCTTTTCGACATCATGGAAGATTGCGAGCGGCATATCATCGTCGACATGCTGGAGAAGTGTAACTGGAATCAAACTGAGGCGGCGGAACGCTTCCACGTGCCCCTTTCCACTCTGAATCAGAAAATCAAGCGTCTCAATATCGAGATCAAGAAGAAGGGCCGGGAGTTGATCGGCTGACTCCTTTCGTAGTGCCCTTCAACGCCGCGTTGGCCCTCTGTTATAGTTTTCGGTAAATGGAGCTGACCTCGCCCGCGGATTTCGCCAAAGATCTAGTTCAGGCTGTGCAGGACTATTCCGTACTGGCGGGACGGTCCATGTCCAATCTGTTCCGTACCCCGCGTTATTTCGCCGACATGACGCAACAGGCGGATTTGATCGGCTTCGGGTCGCTTCCGATCGTGGTGCTGACGGGATTCTTTACCGGCGCCGTCTTAGCTTTAAACAGCGCGAATACGCTGGAGAGATTTGGTTCGCTCTCACTCATCGGGCAACTGGTTTCGGTCGGAATGGTGACCGAGCTTGGACCCGTTCTTACCGGTCTCATGGTAGCGGGCCGAAACGCATCCGGCATGGCCAGCGAACTCGGTTCCATGGTGGTGACAGAGCAGATTGATGCCATGCGGGCCCTGGGCACCGATCCCACCAAGAAGTTAGTGACTCCGCGAGTGGTTTCCACCGTATTCATGCTGTTCTTTTTGACTATCATTTCTGATCTCTTGGGGTTGATTGGCGGTGGCATCGTTGCCCAATTCATATTCGGCATGGACTCGCATCAGTATTGGAGTTCAGCCTGGCAAACTCTGATGTTCCGGGACGTGTTTACTGGACTGGTGAAGCCATTATTTTTCGGATTCATTATCGCTACCGTGGGCTGCTACTACGGAATGTCGGCGCGCGGCGGGACGCAGGGCGTGGGCCGGGCTACCACTCAGGCGGTGGTGGCGTCCTCAGTTCTTATTTTGCTAGTCGACTTCTTTGCCACCAAGTTTCTGATGGCGATTTTTGGCTATCGCTGAGTTATGGCTGCGCCTCCGAACGCCATCGAAAGTCTCCTGAAGTCTACGGAAAATTCCGCTTCTCCAGTCATTGTCTTTGATAATGTGTCCATTGCGTTCGAGGATAAAACCATACTCGATGGCGTCTCCTTCCAGCTCGCCCGTGGGGAAACTAAAGCCATCTTCGGCATCGCGGGATCGGGCAAGAGCACAATCCTGAAGCTCACGCTGGGCTTGCTGAAGCCAGACGCGGGACACATCCACGTACTCGGAGAAGATGTAACCCAGATGAGCGAAGAAGCTTTGTTTGATCTCCGGCGCAAAATTGGCATGGTGTTTCAGGAAAGCGCGCTTTTCGATTCGCTCACCGTGCGGGAGAACGTCGCATTCCGGCTGATGGAGGAGCACGATCTATCCGAAGACGAGATCGAACGGCGGGTGAGGGAATCCCTCAGTTTCGTGGAACTCGAACAAACTGTCGACATGTTTCCGTCCGAACTGTCAGGTGGAATGCGCCGTCGGGTGGCCATTGCACGAGCTATCGTGACCCAGCCCGAAATTTTGCTCTACGATTCGCCCACGGGCGGCCTGGATCCAGTCACTTCAACGACCATCATCGAGCTGATCGTCAAGCAGCGCGACGTGTACAAGACCAGCTCCCTTCTGGTTACCCATCGTCTGCAGGACGCGTTCACCATGGCATCCCATTACTTTGATCGCAAATCGAATAAGATGTTGCCGCTCCCGCCCGGTGCTCGCGGAGAAGTGCCGATGGGCTTTCTGATTCTTCGAGATGGCAAGATAATCTTTGACGGAGACGTGCACGAGTTGGCAGTCTCGAAAGACGAATACATCCGGGAATTTATTTCGTAGATGGACCTAGCTGGCCTTGGCCGCTTCCGCCATGGCCTTGCGCCGTGCGGCCACGCGGGCTGAGACTGTTTTCAGGCGCTCTCGGCCGGCTTCGGACTGCATAATCACCTTCTCGACATTACTGAACAACCCCGGACTTTGCATTTTCTCCCGCACGTCTTTGAGGATGGGCTGCATTTTCGCATAGAGGAAAAACATCTCGCCGCTGACGCCACCTTCGACAAACAACTCGGGATGAATGGTCCCGTGCAACACCAGCGCTGCAGCCATATCCCAATAGCCGCCCACCTGACGAAGCCAGTTGTTTTCCTGGGTTCCGAGAGCGTTCGCCACTTTGATGAAATCGTCAGCAGTCTGAGGCCAGAACTTCACCACCCACCAGTCGCGTGCCTTGCGCATCTCGGCCTCGCGGCGAAGATCATAAAGTTTGAGGATCAGTTCAGCGTCAGTGGCGGTGGGTTCCTTTGACATGACAGTTCTCCTTTGGGGATTACAGCGTTGAACTCGATCAAGTGGACAACAGAGGCGGCTGTCCAGCGTGAATCGCGATTATCCTACGGGCGCCGGTTCCGCCGCCCTTTCGAAGTCGCACTCCTTATTTGGACATGCGATTACTGGGCCAGCTTTCAACATTTTCTCCACCAGGTAGTCGCTGCCGCAACTCGGGCACTTTTCTGCTATCGGTTTACCGGCGGAGGTGAACTTGCATTTGGGATAATTTGCGCAGCCGTAGAATGTGTTTCCCTTGCGAGCCTTCTTTTCGACTAGGTCGCCTTCCTTGCAGAGCGGGCACTTCACTCCGATGAAGTTCTGCTTCACATATTTGCAATCCGGATACCCGCTGCACGCGGTGAACTCGCCGAAGCGCCCGTGGCGGATCATCATGTTGCGTCCGCACTTGGGGCAGAGTTCGTCGAGCGGAATGTCGGGAACCTTCTTACCCTGGTCGAGCCGGCGAGTGGTCTTGCAGTCAGGATAGCCGGTGCAGGCCATGAACTGGCCGAAGCGGCCTCGCTTCAGGACCATTACCCGGCCGCAGTTCTCGCAGTATTCTTCCTGGGTGGTTTCCTGGATGTCGGCGGAATCCAGATCCGGCAGGTTGATCGGATTTTCCTTGGTGAAGGTGCAACTATCGGGGTTCTCCTTGTCGTAGGAGCTGCAGGCGTAGAAGGACCCGTGCTTACCCCACTTGATCACCAGCGGAGAGCCACAGCGCTCGCACTTTTCGTCCGTTGGCTTCTCCATCCGCTTGATGTTCTCCATGTGCTTCTCGGCATAGCGGAGGTCCTTGGCGAAGCGCTTGTAGAACTCGGCGAGCGCGTTGGTCCAGGTTTCCTTGCCTTCTTCGATTTCGTCGAGTTCTTCTTCCATGCGCGCGGTGTACTGCACGTCGAAGATGTCGCGGAAATTTTCGACCAGAAGATCGGTTACGACCAGGCCGATCTCCGTAGGCGTGAACTTTCCGCCTAGTTTCTGCACGTACTGGCGCTCCTGGATGGTGCTGAGAATTGCCGAATACGTGGAGGGTCGCCCAATGCCGCGTTCTTCCAGTTCCTTGACCAATGAAGCTTCGTTGTAACGCGGCGGCGGTTCGGTGAAGTGCTGCTCCGGCTTCAGCTCCTTAAGCGTGAGCTTCTGCCCTGCTTCCAACGGCGGCAACTTGTGCTTGAGCTCTTCCTCTTCTTCGTCTTTGACGTCTTTCGATTCCTCGTAAACTTTGAGGAAGCCGTCGAACTTGAGGACTGATCCGGTTACGCGGAACCAAAAAGTTTCTGTGCCAGATTTCGCGTCGATATCGACTGTGGTTTGGTCGAATACGGCCGGCATGATCTGCGACGCGACAAAGCGCTGCCAGATCAGTTTGTAGACTTTGTATTCGTCCTCTTTTAGATGCTGCTTGATCTGGTCAGGATGCCGCATCGCCGAAGTTGGGCGGATGGCCTCGTGCGCCGCTTGTGCTTCCTTCTTCTCTTTGTAGGTATTTGGCGACTCCGGCAGATATTGGTCGCCATACTGCGACTTAATGTACTCGCGCACTTCGGTCAACGCTTCACTCGAAACCCGGGTTGAATCGGTACGCATGTAGGTGATGAGGCCGACCGAGCCTTCCTCGCCCAGTTCCACGCCTTCGTAGAGCCGCTGCGCAATCATCATGGTACGCTTGACACTGAATCGTAGTTTGCGCGAGGAATCCTGCTGCAACTTGCTGGTGGTGAATGGCGGAGTAGCATTCCGCCGCCGCTCTTTGCGATCGACAGTACGGACGCGCCAGTCGGCTTTTTCCAGCGCGGCGCGGATTTTCTCTGCATCCTCGGCGTTGTTGACTTCGACCTTCTCTTCACCCTTGCCGACGAAGCGAGCATCGAATGCCGGGGACTTGGGCCCGGCAAGATGAGCGTCAATGGTCCAGTATTCTTTCTTTTCGAACGCCTTTATTTCGCGCTCACGTTCGACAATAAGTCGCAGAGCGACAGTCTGGACCCGGCCCGCGGACAAGCCGCGCCGAACCTTGTCCCACAACAGCGGTGAGACCTGATAGCCGACCAGGCGATCCAGAACGCGGCGTGCCTGCTGCGCATCAACCAGGTGCTGATCGATGGCCCGAGGATGCTCGAAGGCTTCCTGCACCGCGCGCTTCGTGATCTCGTTGAAAGTCACGCGGCGAATACGGTCGGGTTGATCGTCCTTCTTCTTTTTTTTCTTCTTGGTCTTGGTCCCGTTACCCAATTCTTCAGCCAAATGTGCAGCGATGGCTTCGCCCTCGCGGTCGGGATCAGGCGCCAGATATATGTTGTCCGCAGATAAAGCCAGCTTCTTCAGCCTGGCGACAACCTTCTCTTTACCTGGGATGACGATGTATTCCGTTTCGAATTCGTTGTCGATATCGACGCCCAGCGTACTCTTGGGCAGGTCCTTGACGTGCCCGAGCGAGGCTTCGACCGTGAAGCCCTTACCCAGATATTTCTGGATGGTCTTCGCCTTGGCCGGCGATTCGACGATGACTAAACCTTTTGACAATGTGTCCTCAATGGGTAGTTTGGTTTCGAAGCTAGCACGAATGAGGCGGCAGCAACAAGTTTCTAGAGTGCGGAGCTAAAACCCAAGAGCTGATAGCTAAAAGCTTTTTACAAAATTCTTTCCCGGCAACTGCTTAACCTTGCCGGCCAGCTCCAGTTCAAAGAGCGCCGCAAAAATTTCAGATGACGACAGATCCGTTTCCAGGCGCTCGACGATCTGGTCGAGGTGAGTGGCTTCGTCCGCTTTCAGCAGCGCAAAAATCTTCTTTTCGTGAGGAGACAGCTCGCTTTCCCCGAATAGAGATGCAGTTTGTCCCGCTTGAGATTCACTGCCGGGGGCGGGTTCCAGGGCAAGTCGTACTTGCTGCGGGAGTTCCTCCCAAACATCTTCCCAAGTGGCTACCAGCTTCGCACCCTGCTTAATCAGTGTGTTCGGGCCCCAGGAGTTCTTGTTGGTAACATTGCCGGGAACGGCGAAGACCTCACGATTCTGCTCCAGAGCGCAGCGAGAGGTGATACGGGTGCCGCTGTATTCTGCAGCTTCCACTACCAGGACGCCCAGCGAGATCCCACTGATGATCCGATTGCGAATCGGAAAATTCTGCGGTGCCGGGAAGGTGCCGAGGGGGAACTCCGATATGAGTGCTCCGCCCAGGGCCAAAATTTGTTCCACCAGCCGCGTATTTTCCTTGGGATAAATCTCGTCGATGCCGGTGCCCAGAACAGCCACGGTCTTGCCTTTTCCAGCAATTGCCCCACGATGGCCAGCCGTATCCACACCCCGCGCCAGGCCGCTGAAAATGACCAGGCCGCGTGCCGCAAGATCACAGGCCAGGCGTTCCGCCATGCCCGTGCCGTAGGGTGTCGGATGCCGCGTGCCAACCAGTGCGATCCCTGGGCGCGAGATCACCTCGGGATCACCGCGTACGTAGAGGACCAGCGGTGGGTCATAGATCTGCTTAAGTTGTCTGGGATAAGCAGGGTCCTCTACGGCAACCAAACAGACGCCAGCGGCACTCGCGCGATTGAGTTCCTCCTGTGCCAGTTCCAGGGAGCGGCCAGTGCCCAGCGATTGTGCCGCAATCGATTGAATTCCGGTAGCTTCAAGTTCGGTAAGGGACGCTTGGAAGACGGCTTCGACGCTTCCCAGTCGTTCGACGAGACGTCGGGCTTTTGTGGGACCTAGTCCCGGAGTGAGCGCGAGAGCCAGCCACTGGAGCGTGGGGCTTTCAGTTGTCTTGCTAGCGGAGATAACTGCTTCGGGCACTGCGACACCTCGCACGGTGGGCCATTGGTCGGACTCTATACACGGCTCAAAATCGGTGTCAAGGTTAGCCGACACAGTGGTTTGTTAGAATCAAACATTACCGGCATGAAACGACTTCGTATCTCTGCGATTTCATACCTCAACACTGCACCCCTGATGTGGGACTTCGAACACGGGGATGCAGGTTTAACATTCGACATTTCCTATACTCTCCCTTCTGGATGCGCGGCAGTTCTGCAGACGGGATCGGCCGACATCGGCATCATTCCGGCAGCGGCTTTTGCCACGATTCCTGAACTAGCAATCCTTCCAGGAGTAGCCATCGCCTCGCGGGGTGCGGTTCGCTCCATCCTGCTGGTCAGTAAAGTGCCGCTGGAAAAGATACAGTTCGTGGCCCTCGATACCTCGTCGCTCACCTCAGTCGCACTGACCAAAGTTCTCTTCGCGAAGTGGTGGGGCGGGGTCCGAAGATTCACGCCCATGGCGCCGGATCTCGACAAGATGCTGGAGCAGCATGACGCCGCTCTGCTGATTGGCGATCCGGCTTTGCAGGTGGATCGCTCACGCTATCTGGCCTACGATCTGGCCGAAGAATGGATTCGGCTGACCGGAAAGCCTTTTGTGTTTGCTTTCTGGTCGGTACGCCAGGCGGCTTTGCTGGGCGTATCAACTGATCTCGATCTGGCTACCATATTTCAGGACTCGCGTGACCATGGTTTACAGCCTGCGAATCTCGATCGGATCGCACACGAGTGGGGGCCGCGTCTGAGCTTGAGCCACGCTGCTGTGAACTCCTATCTGACAAACAACATCCACTATTTTCTAGACGACGCCTGCCTGGATGGTATGCGTCTTTTCTATTCCTATGCCGCGGAGTGCGGTGCTCTCCCGGTCGCCCCGCCCCTGCGCTTCCTCGAGGTGGCAAAGCCAGCAGCAATGTAGGCGTATTTTCAACCTCAGGCGAAAAGGCGGTCGAATGGTGCCGCATCCTCAACTCCTGTTTGCCGCTGTTTCCATCTGGCGCCGATTGCACCGCATGGGCGGCCCGGGCCTGATCTTGTTGGGAATCGCAGACAACTCGGTGGTCCCGCTGACCGGCAGCATGGATGTTCTGACCATCTGGCTGGCCGCTCATCATCGCGAGCCCTGGCTTTATTATGCATTTATGGCAACGGCAGGTGCCGTGCTCGGCGGCTACATTACTTATAGTTTGGCCCGCAAGGGTGGCAAACAAGCGATGGAGCGCAGGCTCTCGAAAAAAAGTGCGGCGAAGGCCTACCAGAAATTCGAAGAATGGGGCTTCGCCGCCATCGCTGTTCCAGCTCTCCTTCCTCCGCCATTCCCCTTTGTCCCTTTTCTGCTGGCGGCAGGTGCAATGCAATATTCGCGAAAAAAGTTTCTGGCGGCACTCGCGCTTGGCCGCGGAATCCGGTACACGATAGTTGCCGGCTTTGGGTCGCTCTATGGAAATCACATCGTGCGTTTCTTTGCGCGATACGATAAACCGGCTCTGGCTGTACTCATCGGGTTAGCGGTTGTGGGCGGAGTTCTCAGTTTGATCCAATACCTTCGTTACAGGGAAGGTGCATCTGCTGCTGTAGCGCGTCACAGCGCTGCCTGAGCCGGGCACTATTTGGAGCACACCCAACGCCTCCGTTAGAATCATGATGGGTTCTTGATCAGTTATGTCTCTGACTAAACAGCAAGCGCTCGACCTGTTTCGTTCTGATGACCTGATTGGCGTTGGGATGGAGGCCGACGCTGTGCGCCGGAAACTGCACCCGGAAGGCGTAGTCAGCTACATTATTGACCGCAACATCAATTACACGAACTACTGCACTGAGTACTGCACGTTCTGTGCTTTTTACCGCCCGCTGAAAGGCCCCAGAGCCAAAGAAGGCTATATCCTCGAATTCGAAACCATCTACGACAAGATCCGCGAGACGGTAGAGCTTGGCGGCACCGGCGTGCTGATGCAGGGTGGCCTGCATCCCGACCTGAAGATTGATTGGCACGAAAAGATGCTGCGAGGGATCAAGCAGCGTTTCCCAAGAGTTCATCTGCACTGCTATTCGGCTTCAGAAATTATCGCTATCGCCGAATATGGTGGACTGAGCATTCGCGACACCATCGCCCGGCTGCGGGACTCTGGCTTGGATTCGATCCCGGGTGGCGGCGCGGAAATTCTGGACGACGAAGTCCGCTACAAGATTGCCCGCCTCAAATGCTTGACCGATGACTGGCTGAACGTGCACCGAACCGCGCACCAGCTGGGGATGCGCACGACCGCAACCATGATGTTCGGTGTCGGAGAGACCAACGAAAACCGCGTGAATCATTTCCAGCGGCTCTATGAGTTGCAGGAAGAAACCGGTGGCTTTACCGCGTTCATACCTTGGAGCTTCCAGCCGCAAAACACCGCGCTTGGAGGCCGTCACTGGGACGAGGCTACGGCTGTCGAGTATTTGAAAGTGCTGGCCATTTCCCGGCTCTATCTCTCGAACTTCAAGAATGTTCAATCGAGCTGGGTGACACAGGGATTGAAAGTCTGCCAGATGGGCCTGCGCTTTGGCGGCAACGACGTGGGCTCGGTGATGCTGGAAGAAAACGTGGTCCGCGCTGCGGGGGTAACCAACTGCACCACTGAGGAAGAATTGCGGCGGATCATCCGCGATGCGGGGTTCAAGCCAGTGCAAAGAGACACGCTGTACCGGACGTATTTCCTCAACTAAGCTCACTCCTCTCATTCTGTTGCGTTCATTCTGTTGCGTTCATTCCATTCTCCTTGGTGCGTCTTCCGAAGGAGGAACGATGGCGAGCATTCATATCGAGGCCCTCAACCCTGACGCGACCCCACAAGCCTGCCGCATTCTTGCCCAAGCTTTTGTCGCGAATCCGCTGAACATTGCTGCCTTCGGTCCAGCTCAGCTGGCCAGGAATGAGGCGTTCTTTCGGGTTGGGCTGGCAGCGATGAAAGGCGTCAAACTAGTCGCGATCGAGAGCTCTCGTATCCTCGGCCTGATTCACTGGGTGCGTTCTCCGCAATGTCAGATCTCAGGATTTGAGAAACTGCGATTAGCCCCGCGATGGTGAGGGGTTTTGGCCTCGGTTCTGCACTGAGAGTTGGCTCCTGGTTGTCTGTCTGGTCCAAGAGCGACCCAAAGACTGCACACTCACATCTGGGCCCGATTGGGGTGTCACCGGAGGCGCAGGGTCAGTGGATCGGTCGTCGACTGATGGACGCATACTGCAACGAACTCGATCGAACGGGCGAAGCGGGCTACCTCGAGACTGATCGACCCGAGAACGTGACCTTTTATCGTCAATTTGGTTTTGAGGTCACCGATGAGATCTTGGTCCTCGGTGTTCCGAACCATCTCATGTGGCGCAACGCGCGAAGATAATCGTTAGCTTGACACTGCCGAAGAACCGGCAGCTCAACTCAGGTACAATAGAGGCCTTTGGGCTGGTTCGTCATTGCCGGCTCGAGGGACTCATCCTGACCATTGCCTCGATTTCGTTCCAGACTGTCGCCGCCTTTATCGTCTCACGAGGTTTTGGGCAGTACATTCGGCAGCATTTTCTCGACACGACCTTCCGGGGTCTCTATCGCGCCAACGCCTTTGACATGGCGTTGTTGATTCCTTATTTCGTCGTTCTCATCTGGTTGGCATCTTACGGGATGCACCGCTACGTGCTGGTCTACCTTTATTACAAGAACCAGAAAAGCCGTACTACTGATCCACCTGAACGATTTTCGCACTTGCCGCGGGTGACGGTTCAGCTGCCCATCTTCAATGAACAGTTTGTAATTGAGCGGCTGCTCGAAGCCGTTTGTCGTCTGAATTATCCGACGGAGAAGCTTGACATTCAGGTACTCGATGACTCGAATGATGAAACCGAGGACGTTGCTCGTAGCCTGGTTGAGCAATACGCTGAGCACGGATGTCCAATTACGTATCACCATCGCAGTAATCGTGAAGGCTTCAAGGCGGGCGCTTTAGCAGAGGGTATGAAGACTGCCAAAGGCGAATTCATCACGATCTTTGACGCTGACTTTGTTCCTCCAGAAGATTTTCTGCTGCGTACGATCCATCACTTCACCGATCCAAAGATCGGTATGGTGCAAACCCGCTGGAGCCACATCAATCGCCACTATTCGTTTCTTACGGAAGTCGAAGCCATTCTGTTGGACGGACATTTTGTGCTGGAACATTCCGGCCGGGCTCGCAGCGGCGTGTTTTTCAATTTCAACGGGACCGCGGGCGTGTGGCGTCGCGCGGCGATCGAGCAAGCCGGCGGATGGCAGCACGATACACTTACCGAAGACACCGATCTGTCTTACCGGGCGCAACTGAAGGGCTGGAAGTTCATTTATCTGCAGGACGTGGAATGTCCAGCGGAACTGCCGGTGGAGATGACAGCGTTCAAAACGCAGCAGGCGCGCTGGGCCAAAGGCCTGATCCAGACCAGTAAGAAGATTTTGCCGCGTGTGCTTAGAAGCGACCAGCCGCTCCGCGTGAAGCTGGAGGCTTGGTATCATCTGACGGCAAATCTCAGCTACCCCTTGATGGTCGTGCTTTCGGTACTCCTGTTACCCGCCATGATCATTCGCTTCTACCAGGGATGGTTTCAGATGCTTTACATTGATCTGCCCTTGTTCCTGGCGTCGACTTTCTCAATCTCCAGTTTCTACCTGGTCTCGCAGCGGGAGCTGTATCCCAAGTCCTGGCCGCGCGCATTGCTATATCTTCCGTTCCTGATGGCGCTGGGCATCGGTCTCACCATCACCAATACGCGGGCGGTACTGGAAGCGCTGATTGGCAAGCAGACAGAGTTTACGCGCACTCCGAAGTACCGAATGGAATCGAAAATGGACAGAATACGAGTCACCAAATACCGGCGGCGCCTGGGCTGGGTGCCGTGGGTGGAACTTCTGATCGGCAGCTACTTTGCTCTGACCGTTTACTACGCGTTGGATAACGAGAATTACATCACCGTGCCGTTCCTGATACTGTTCGTACTCGGCTACTGGTACACCGGCCTGATGTCGCTGCTGCAGGGACGGCTTTCCGAATTGTCTCTGGGTGCGGAAACCCATAGCAAGCCCTTTCCAGTCGGGATCTAACGTTCGTTCTTGAGTACCAACTATGCGCTCGCTGTGCATCTCGGTACTTTTAGTGGTTCAGCTTGCTTCGGCGATGGATCGCCAGCCGAATGCTGACTACCAGAAGCGTCGCCAGGCACTGGCCCGCAAGACCAGCGGCGGAGTTGTGCTTTTATTCGCGCCCAGTGAGGTGGAGGGCCCAAATGACATCTATGGCTATCGTCCGGAGAACAATTTCTTTTACTTAACAGGCTGGTCGGAACCTGGCGCCGCGCTGCTGATAGAGCCTCCCGTCCCAGCGGGAAACAACTCCCCGGAGCGTCCTTACACTGAGATACTTTTCCTGCCTTCCCACAATCCGTCCCAGGAACAATGGACCGGAACAAAACTCGGCCCGGAAAATCCGGACGCCAGCCGAATCACCGGATTCGATCACGTGGAAGTTCTCGACAATTTGCGCTTGGCTCTCGCCCGCGTGCTATCCCTGCAAAGCAGGGCGGTCTACACGGATATTCCCGAGGGCGAGCAAACCTCGAACTCTACGGCACCGTTGGATTGGTTGAAACGAGCCAACGCATTTCCGGTATATGTTTCCTTTCAGGACTTACGACCGCTGCTACGTTCGCTTCGAACTTATAAAGACGCTGGCGAGATTGACCGCATTCGTAAGGCAACCGATGCCTCGATTGCGGCCCATCTGATGGCCATGCACGTCCTGAAGCCGGGCATGACAGAGCGCGAGATCTCCGCCCTCCTGCAATATGAATGGGGCAAACGAGGATGTGAGCGTCCGGCGTATGCTCCTATTGTCGGGGCCGGATTGAATTCCACTGTATTGCACTACTCTGACGACTCGGGGCCGATTAACGCTGGAGACCTGACTCTGATCGATGCCGCGGGTGAGTATTCTATGTACGCGTCTGACATCACGCGCACCCTGCCTGCATCCGGAAAATTCACGCCCCGGCAGCGGGAGATTTACGAGATTGCGCTGGGGGCGCAGAACGCGGCCATTGCGGCATTTCAGTCGGGGAAGTCTATGCTTAGTCGCGACCGGCCAAACTCTCTCTACCAAGTTGCATACGACTACATCGATTCCCATGGCAAGGACTCGGACGGCGAACGGCTGGGCAAATACTTTATCCACGGGCTGAGTCACTACGTCGGCTTGAATGTCCACGATGAAGGCGATTACGACGTTCCGGTTGGTCCGGGAATGGTGTTCACCATCGAACCAGGGATCTACATTCCGGAGGAGAAGCTGGGCGTACGGATCGAAGACATGTTCTATGTGGATGCGACCGGCAAACTCATCAACCTGACTCAATCGCTTCCGCATACCGTCGAGGAAGTCGAACGCGCGATGGCTAATAAATGATGTCGCCTGATTCTTTCAGGGCAGCCCAACTTCGTTTGGTATCCTAATGCATCGTGCGGATGCTCTGGTGGTTTCTCATTCTAGCCTGCAGCACAGGAGCTGTGTTGTGGGTAGGCATGGCGCTTTATCTTCGTGTGCGCCGTCACACCAAGGAAAGCGGATCTGGAGAGACACAGGCGAAAGACTAGACGCAGCCTAAGGCTTCTGGAGTTCCTGGATTTCAGAATCGAATTGGAGAACGCGCAAATATGGCAAACTCCGAGACTCAAACTCTCAGCGCTGGTGATCGAGTTCTATACTGCGCACAGCAGGCGGTGATCGTAGTCGGTGCAAGCCTGTTTGTCGCATTATGCGCCCGTGTCTTCCTGCCGTTGCGCTTCACGCCTGTGCCTCTGACGCTACAAAACTTTGCCGTGTTGTTGGTGGGTTTGGCGCTGGGCGGATGGCGCGGGTTTGCAGCTTTACTGCTGTACCTGGCCGAAGGCGTCGCAGGAATGCCGGTGTTCAGCCCGGCTGGACCCGGCGGGCTGGCGCAATTGCTCGGTCCCACCGGTGGATTTCTGCTCGCGTATCCGCTGGCTGCGGGTCTGGCAGGCTGGATCGTTGAGCGGGGCAAGATCAGTTTCGCGCGCGCTGCCGTGGCTGGTGTGGTAGCTGAGACTGTCTTGTTTGCCGGCGGAATCGGCTGGCTGGCGATTTTGACTCACTCTTTTGCTCAGGCTGCGAAGTTTGGCCTCTACTTTTTTATCTTTGCAGAGGTCATTAAAGTGATGATGGCTGCCGCGATCTCGACCGGCTGGCGACGTGCCTACGGAGTCCAGCCATGAACTTGATCACAGAAGCAAAAGATTCCGTGCAGACCGGTGCGATGACTCCCGTCCGTGAAATCACAGTTGCTCACAGCCCTGATTCCGATGATGCCTTCATGTTCTACGGCTTGGCCACGAATAAAGTCCGAGTATCCGGACTGCGTTTCACCCATACCCTGTGCGACATCGAGACGTTGAACCGCAGAGCAATGGAAGGCGATGGCTTATACGACGTAACCGCCATTTCGTTTCACGCCTATCCATACATTCAGCACAATTATGCGCTGCTTCCGAGCGGTGGCAGCGTCGGGGACGGGTACGGTCCCATGATCGTCGCTACGAGGGCCTTTTCACAAAGCGAGATCAAGCGCAAGCGAATCGCGATTCCCGGCACACTGACGACGGCGTACCTTGCCTTGAGACTGTTTGCGCCGGGGATCGACACTGAAGTCGTTCCCTTCGATCAGATTATTCCTCAAGTGCTGGAAGGTAAGTACGAGGCTGGTCTCATCATTCACGAGGGCCAGTTGACCTACGGGAAGTCCGGTCTGCAGCGCATTGTAGATCTAGGCAAGTGGTGGCTGAAAATGACCGGATTGCCACTACCCTTGGGAGGGAATGCCATCCGCCGCAGCCTCGGTCCGGACCTCATCACCAGCGTAGCAACCGCTCTGCGCGAAAGCATTCAGTATGCGCTTGATCATCGCGATGAGGCGCTGGCCTACGCCATGCAATTTGCTCGTGATCTGGATCCGCAGCTAGCCGATAAGTTTGTCGGCATGTACGTGAACGAGCGCACTCTGGACTATGGGCCGGATGGCCGGGAAGCGGTCCGCCGCTTGCTTGACATGGGACACAAGGCAGGAATTATTCCGCAGGCCGCCAACGTGGAGTTTGTAGCCTAAGGAGTTCGTCTCTAATTTCATTAACGACGAGCCAACGGACAAGACTACCTCACGGTTTCCTTGAAAGAGAACACCGGATCAATGTCCACCGGTACGCTGGTAGCGGACTTTAATGCCGTCTGCAGGTCAGCCGGCATAACGTCGTATTTTTTGAACCAATTTTCAGCCCGCTGCCGGTCTCCCGTGGCCTCGATTTCCAGAAGTTCCTTGGCCAGATCGTTAAGAGCGGTGGGCATGACTGCGTAGTCGATCGCGTAACGTCCCGAAGGTTCGCGCCTGATCGCGCCGCGCTCACAGAGATAGTTGAATTCCATCATTTCGGCTTCGCCGTGCGCTTCCGCGATTCCAAAACGGACGGTACGGAAAATTCCTGCCACATAAGACGCGTAGTATTCATCCGCCTTGTCCTTAGGCAGCGCCCCACGATCCATCAGCCACTTTAGCCCGAACATCCCAACCACGTCAGCCTTTGCCTCTTCCAAGCCGCTATAGATCGGCCCAATCGCCTCCCGAATATTCACCTTGCCGGAAGATGTGCGAGCAAACGCTGGACCCAGTCCGTGCGCCATCTCGTGCATGATGGTGCCCAGCATGTAGCCTTCACCCGAGGCTTTCGCTGTCTGCTCCGGACGCATCATGAACTTGGCGAGCGGCAGGATTACATAATTCACGCGCGCATCCATGAAATTCTTGAAGAAGATTTTCTTGCTGCCTTTCAACTCATGCACACGTGGGTCATTGGGCAGATTATCAGCGACGGCCTGGTAGCCATGACGGAGATCGCCCGCACGGTACGGAGCGTCCATCACCTCCATGGGAGTCTGCAGGCCATGCTTCGAGGGACGATCCTCCGCGGCTAAGGGCAGCGCATCCTGAATGTCGGCAACGTATTTCTGGAACACTGCCAGCTTTTGACTTTCCTCCCCATTGCGAATCAACACCGCCGCGCCATAGGAAGCTTTCAGTCCCATGAGGGTGTCGTCGTAGGTTTCATACGGCGCAAAGATTACGTCGAACTTTGGATCCTTCAAATCAAGCCAGGCAAGGTCGCTCTGATGGTAGTCGTCGGTGAGCAGAGCATCGGCGCGCAGACGCAGAAAATTGGCGAATGCCGGATCGTCGCTCAGGATGGCCGCTTCCCGCAGATCTTGAGCCGCCGGTTCGAGAAATGAACGATAAGCGACGTGGTACGGGACCGCTTCGAGCTGTTCGCCATGCCAGCGCACGATCGTGGTCGTGCTGTAAAGTTCCGCTCTCTTTTCTGGATGATCTCTGACGTACTGCTCCAGCTGTTCCCGCGTCAATCCTTGGGGATAAAAGCCCCGCGTGGGAGGCATGGGCTCCGTGCCGACGAATGGCGTATTGTTGTGGATGAGGTCGAAACGCGAGGCATTGATCCAGATATATCGCCGTAGCCCTTCATCCTTTGGGTACTTGCTCTCCGCGAGAGATTGATAGAGAGTCAAGCCATCGGGATCAATCTGCCGCCAGAAAATTTCTTCCAGGTAGCGCGACGCGTCCACGAGCTTCGCGACCAGCTTTTGCTCGCGAGCGGTTAGACCCGTGGAGTGAAAGGGCATTTCCACTCGGCGGAACCGGGCTAGACGTTGATCCAGATCAGGTACTACATGCACGTTTGCGGACACCGCGCTTTTGGCCGCGGCTTCGCCCGTTCGAGAATGACCTGTCTGCGCTGAAGTTGTAGGAACCATGAAAAGAAAAACACCTAGGAAGACCAAAGCGGCCCATGTTGTCATAAACTCTGGATTCTAACAGAGCGGATTTCGCCTTCCACCAGCCGTGAATCTCGCCAGTCAACGCTGTCTCCCGTTATGATGTTTATATGATGGTCGGCGAAGGAAATTCTGTTTATGAGCAGACCTTGCTCATCGACGCGGATGACACGCTCTGGGAAAATAACATTTATTTTGAGCGTGCCATCGCTGGGTTTATATCATTTCTGAATCATCACGAGTATTCTCCCGAGCAGGTACGTGAGGTTCTCAATCAAGTCGAGCGTGAATGCATCGTCAGCCACGGTTACGGGCTGCACAGTTTTGCTCATGCCCTGACCCAGACCTTCGAGCGGCTGGCGGTCGAGCCACTTACTCCTGCCCTACACGAAACCATCAGCGGCTTCGCTCACACTATCGCTGATCACCCAGTCGAAATCCTGCCCGAGGTGCCCGAAACTCTGGAGTACCTTTCCGGGCGACACCATTTGATACTCCTGACCAAGGGTGCCCTTGAGGAACAATCCGGGAAGGTCGAGCGATCCGGACTGAAGGACTATTTTGCGGACGTAGATATCGTTTCGGAGAAAGACGTGTCGACTTACAGCAGCGTGATATCAAAGCATGGACTGTTCGCCGAATCAACCTGGATGGTTGGGAACAGTCCCAAGTCGGACATCAATCCTGCTCTTGCGGCGGGCTTGAATGCGGTATTCGTGCCCCATGGGGCCACTTGGATTCTTGAGCATGAGGAAGTGATGCCGCCGCAGCCGCCCAGCCGGCTTCTGGTGGTGGAAAGGTTCTCGGAGCTGCGGCAGCACTTCTAAAGCAGTTGAACAACCAGCTTTTGTGTGGGCCACCTCGTGTATGAACGCGGACGGTCTCACTTGACTGCGGTAACGCTGGGATCGACAATGTGCGACGGCGTTCTTCCCAGATCAATCGGCTCAGGTGCAAACGAGGAGCGCTCCGTCCAAGGAGTCCAGCATGAAGCGATTCATCCTAATCACAACCGTTTTAATTTCCGGCATCTGGCTGACATTGGTGGCCCCCGCCGTTGCCCAACATGAGCATCCCGCCGGCGAACCGGAAAAACTCGGCAAAGTGAGTTTTCCGATTTCGTGTGACGCAGCGGTGCAGACGCAATTCAGCAGTGCCGTTGCGATGCTCCATTCCTTCTGGTACGAGAAGGCCGCGGAGGTGTTTACCGCCGTAGGGGAAAAAGATGTTACTTGTAGCATGGCCTACTGGGGAGTGGCCATGACGCACTACCATCCGATCTGGGAAGCGCCTGGCCCAAACGACTTGAAAGCCGGTTGGGCGGCGGTCGAAAGAGCGAAGTCCGCCGGGTCCAAGTCGCAGCGAGAGCAGGATTACATCGCGGCCATCGAGATCTTCTACAAAGATTCCGACAAGGTGGACCATCGAACCCGCGCGTTGGCGTATGAAAAAGCAATGGAGCGGCTTCAAGCCCGCTTTCCAGACGATCAAGAGGCAGCGATTTTCCACGCTCTTGCCCTGCTGGCAACCGCGCCTCCTTCCGACAAGACATATGCAAACCAGAGGGAAGCGGGCGCGATTCTGGAGAAGATTTTTTCGCAGCAGCCCGACCATCCGGGAGTAGCACATTACATCATTCATGCGTACGACTATCCGCCGCTTGCCGAACAGGCCCTGGATGCAGCGAGGCGCTATGCGAAGATCGCCCCGGACTCGCCGCACGCTCTCCACATGCCTTCGCACATTTTCACGCGGCTTGGCCTTTGGCAAGAGTCCGTCGCTTCCAACCTCGCTTCGGCTGCCGCGGCACAGAAATACAACGCGCCCGGTAATGAACTGCACGCGAAGGATTACCTAATGTATGCGTATCTCCAAATGGGCAAGGACGGCGAGGCAAAAAAGGTGCTCGAGGCGGCGCCGCAACCACGGCAGGGTGACCCGCAGTATTTCAACGGGCTCTACGCTGCCGGAACCATGCCTGCGCGTTACGTTGTGGAACGACATCGCTGGGCGGAAGCTGCGGCCCTCACCGTGCCACCGAATATATTTCCTGGCGGGCGCTATGCTTGGACCGAGGCGAACATCCATTTCGCGCGAGCTCTGGGCGCCGCGAATACGGGCGATACCGAAGCGGCGCGAAAGAGTCTGCAGCAGCTCGGTTCGCTTCGCGATACGCTCACTCAGACGAATGAGAAATACTGGGCGGAGCAGGTGGAAATCCAGCAGGAGACTGCGGCTGCCTGGTTGGCCTTGGCCGAGGGCAAGCAAGAGGAAGCCTTGCGGCAGATGCGTGCTGCCGCTGACCATGAAGATGCGACCGACAAGCATCCGGTTACTCCTGGGGTCATCCTGCCAGCTCGCGAACTCCTTGGGGAAATGTTGTTGGAATTGAAGCAGCCCGCCCTGGCGGTTGTCGAATTCGAAGCTAGCTTGCGCACCGCACCAAACCGCTTTAACGCGCTCGCCGGTGCCGGACGTGCTGCCAAACTCTCCGGTGACCGCGAAAAAGCGAAAACCTACTACGCCAAGCTGATGTCCGTTTGCGACCATAGTGACGGAGAGCGGCCTGAGCTTGGAGATGCGCGGTCCCTCTTGAGCCAGAAATGAACCAAGGTAGCGCGCAACACTAACCGTTGAATGCGATGTGCTGTTCCTCAGCACCAAACTAACCAACAAGTCTCCTGCTCCTGCCGGTTTAACGCGTGGTACTCTTTTTCTGCTCTGGGTTTCTGCCCCCACTAAACGTGGCCGTGCAGAAAAATAATTTCCGGCGGCTGTTGCGAACCGTTGAGGCCGTGTCTGACCTCGGACCTGAAATAACGGCCGAGCGCGAGTTCCCGCAGACCGCGCGCGCTATGGTGTCGGCACTGATGCAGGCGGCCGACGCCCGCGAAGTCGCGCTCTTTAGTTTCAGTGATAAGCCCTCCATGCTCGTCTCCATCGCCTCGGATGGCTTCGCCCTGATGCCCGAGCCGGCCGTCATTCCGCTGCTGCCCAGGCATGTCCACGCCCTGATCACAGCCCGCGGACCAGTCGTCCTGACCTCCAGTTCTTACTCGATCTTCCTCAGTTCGAATGGCAATGTCGCGCCCGAACTCTTCAGATGCATTGCTCCCTTGAAGGTGGGCGGGAAACTGGTTGGAATGGCAGCGCTGGGGCGCCGGGAGGCTGATGCTCTCTACGCTGCGGATGAGCTCGATGCGCTCGATCTATTGTGCAACTACGTAGCCCTCGCAATCCAAAATCACACGCTCGCGCAGAGCCTGGCTCAGCGTGTGGGAGAGAATCTGCGTTTGATGGCGTCATTGCACGGTTTCTATGACACGGCGCTGGAGGCTTTTGCCGCTGCCATCGACGTCAAGCACATCAATATTCATGGGCACTCGCTGCGCGTAGGACGTTACGCTGCAGGCATTGGCGAGGCCATGGGGATGGAACCGGGCGACGTGGCGGCGCTACGCTCCGCGGGTTACTTGCACGACATCGGCAAGGTCGCTGTCGACAAGCGGCTGTTCGGAAAACCTTCCGCTCTCGATCCGGAAGAGTTCCGCGAGATGGCCGACCACACCGTGGTGGGGCACCAGATTGTGAGTGGCGTGCAGTTTCCCTGGCCGCGCATTCCGGAGATTGTGCGCTCACACCATGAGCGTGGCGATGGCTCAGGCTATCCCGATGGGTTAGTGATGGACGATGTAGCCATGCCGGTGCGTATCATCGGGCTAGCCGATACCTTCGACGCTATGACCAGCGAGCGGCCTTATCGCGAACCGCTTTCGGTGGGTAGCACCTTGAGTGAGATCGTGCGGCTGGCGCCGCAGAAGTTTGATCCTAACGCGGTGCAGGGATTACTCCTGCAAGTGCGTCGGGATGCCGTGGGCAGTAACCGGTCCCCTTTCCTCGAGGACCGGACAGCGCTGAACATAGCCCCAGGCGACATCGACCAACTAGCCGCCAGTCTGCAGCATAAGATCAGCCACGGACGTCTCTACTTAACCTAAGTTAGAAACGTCCACGCCGCCAGGCGCTGGCTTGCACGAAACCAACGTAACTGTCCGGCCAACAACTTTTCCCGCGGTTTGGGTTGATAATTCTTGGAAGCCTGTTGAAGGTGGATTCCTCGGTCCGCGGAGATGACCAAAACAAAGAAGGTAGGATATTTTCAACCAGCGGTTAGCGGTTCTCCGCCGAGCCGAGGCATGCGATTCGGAGCCAGACAACTCGGGGTTGCGATAGCCCTATCGTTACTGGGATTTGGACTTCCAGCCCAACTTGCTCTGGGCAATAAGGACAAGCACGACTCTCCAGTAACCGAGATGAAGGAGCAGAAGCGTGCGCTGCACGCTCTGAATCGTCTGACCTTTGGACCCCGCCCCGGCGACATCGACCGCGTGATTGCGATGGGCGTTGACAAATGGATCGACCAGCAACTTCATCCCGACAAAATTGACGATCAGGCGCTGGATGCCCGCCTGGCTGCATTTCGAACACTGCGCATGAGCACGCGAGAGATTGTGGAGAACTTTCCGCCCGAGCCAGTGATCAGAGCAATCGCCGAAGGCAAACAGTCGTTGCCCTCTGATCCGACCCGGCGCGTAATATATCAGGCGCAACTCGAACGCTATCAGGAAAAGTTGGACCGTAAGCAGGCGGCAGCGAATGCCGAACCTGCGACCGCGATGCAACCGGGCGTGATGAGCGACGACGATCGTGCCCGCCGCCGCGAAGGCCGCATGTCCGCCGATCAGACCATACAAGAGCTTCTGGATGTTCCAGCTGAGCAACGCATGCGGACAATCCTCAAGATGTCTCCCGAGGAGGAGCGTGAGCTAACGGCCTCGCTCAAGGGCGACAAGCGCGACCAGTTCATGGCAGACATGAGTCCACAGCAACGCGAGACTTTGATGGCACTCAACAATCCGCAACAGGTGGTAATCGACGAACTGGTCCAGAGCAAGCTGCTACGCGCAACCTACAGCGAACGCCAGTTGCCGGAAGTGATGTCCGATTTCTGGTTTAACCATTTCAATGTGTTTATCGGCAAGGATGCCGATCGTTATCTGCTCACCAGCTATGAGCGGGATGTCATCCGTCCTCATGCCCTGGGCAAGTTCGAGGATTTGCTGGTGGCAACTGCGCGGAGCCCGGCCATGTTGTTCTATCTGGATAACTGGATGAGCGTCGGCCCGAATTCAGATGTCGCGAACGGCATTCGCAATCACAACGACTGGAGAAGAAGAGCAAGAAGCGCCGGTCCAATAAGACAAGCCAAGGGCAAGCGTAGCGGGCTGAATGAAAATTACGGCCGTGAGCTCATGGAACTGCACACTTTGGGCGTCAATGGAGGCTACACGCAGAGAGATGTAACCGAAGTCGCGCGGGTCCTTACCGGCTGGACGCTAAAACAGCCCAAGGAAGGCGGAGGGTTCACTTTTGACGAGCGCATGCATGAGCCAGGAGACAAAATGGTGCTGGGTCATCGCATTAAACCCAAGGGCGAGAAGGAAGGCCTCGAAGTCCTGCACATCCTGGCGCGTCACCCATCGACTGCTAAGTTCGTTTGCACCAAGCTGGCCATGCGCTTCGTCTCCGATGATCCGCCGCCGGCGCTGCTAAACCGCATGTCGCAAACCTTCTTGAAGAAGGACGGCGATATCCGCGAAGTGCTGAAGACGATGCTGCATTCGCCGGAATTCTGGTCGCCCGACGCATATCGGGCGAAGGTGAAGACTCCGCTGGAGTTCGTGGTCTCGGCCGTACGTGTGAGCGGAGCTGATATCAGCGATGCCATGCCACTGGCTAGGCAGCTTCAAAATCTGGGAATGCCCCTTTACGGAATGCAGCCGCCAACCGGTTATTCAATGAAGGCTGACGCGTGGGTGAATTCTTCGGCACTTCTAGGGCGCATGAACTTCGCTCTGGCGTTGACGGCGGGAAAGATCAAAGGTGTTCAGATGGACTCCGCACGCGTGCTCGGAGCCAGCGGGGTGCCCCTCGTCTCGCAGCAGACTTTGGCAGTGCTGGAAAATAATTTGCTCGCCGGCGACGTGTCCAAGCAAACACACGATACGATCGCTGCACAACTCAATGATCCGAAAATTAGCCCGCGCCGCCTGGATGCCCCGGCGCGGCCTCCAAACGTGGGTGGGATTGCCGGCCTGTTGTTGGGTTCGCCCGAGTTTCAGAGAAGATAACGTGAAGCCAGAACCTAAAAGCTAGCAGCCAGGAGCTCTTTATGTCGATCACGCGGCGCGTTTTCTTAAGAAATAGCGGCATGGCCATTGTGGGCACGGCGGCGATTCCATCGTTTCTGACGCGTGCCGCTTACGGTGCGGAGTCACTGGTTGGCAAGAACAAACGGCTGGTGGTGATTTTCCAGCGCGGCGCAGCCGACGGTCTCAATATCGTGGTCCCCCATGGTGAGCAGGCCTACTATACGATGCGGCCGTCCATCAACATCCCACGGAACGCGGTGTTTGATCTGGATGGTTTCTTCGGTCTTCATCCCTCCCTGTCTGCTTTCCAACCACTGTGGAAGCAGCGCCATCTTGCGATTGTGCACGCTGCGGGCTCGCCCGATCCCAGCCGCTCGCACTTCGACGCGCAAGACTTCATGGAGTCGGGAACACCGGGGGTAAAGGCCACCGAAGACGGATGGTTGAACCGCACCCTGCATTCGTTGCCCGAGCCGGGGGATAAATCGCCCTTCCGGGCCATCGCCCTGGGGCCCTCGTTACCACGAATTCTTTCGGGAAGTGAACCCGCGGTAGCCGTAAACAACATTAATGACTTCGGCGTGGGAGGCCGTAATCCCAACGCGGTGCCGATCTCGAAGACCTTTGAAGCGATGTACGACCAGTCAGTGGATTCCGTGTTGCACGGCACCGGTCGGGAGACATTCGAAGCGGTAAAGATGTTGAAGTCAGCCGATCCCTCGAGATACACGCCGTCCGCGAACGCCGACTATCCCAAGGGGCGCTTCGGCGACAGCCTCAAACAGCTTGCTCAGTTGATCAAGGCAAATCTTGGGGTGCAGGTGGCTTTCGCTGATATTGGGGGTTGGGACCATCACGTCAACGAAGGCAGTACCCAGGGCCAGATTGCAAATGTCTTGCGCGAATTTTCGCAATCGCTGGCGGCACTCTGGACGGACCTCGGCGATCTCACGGAGGAGACCGTGGTGCTCACAATGTCCGAGTTCGGCCGCACGGCGCGCGAGAACGGCAACCGCGGCACCGACCACGGCCACGCCAACGTGATGTTCCTCATGGGTGGTCCGGTGAAGGGCGGCAAAGTATACGGACGCTGGCCGGGGCTCGACCAATCGCAGCTTTATGAGGGCCGCGATCTGGCCTTAACCACCGACTTTCGCCGCGTGATCGGCGAAGCGGTCTTTCATCACCTCGGAAACAAATCGCTGGACCAAGTGTTTCCGGGGTTCGACAATCAGCTGGGGAAATTCTTAAGGTACTTGGGATAGGTCCTGCGATCCCTAAGCGCGGGCCAATCGCCTTTAGCTGAATTAACGACACTTCGGAACGATCTCAACCCTGTACCTCTGATTAAACACAAATTCCTTGGCGGGTTTAGAATCCTGTTCACCCGCGAGGTTTGCACTGGGTGCATCTTTCTGCTGGTCAGCCTCATCAAAGTTGAGTACAACTGACTCAAGGAGAAACATGACCGAAAAGACGCGCACCGAGCGCCCTCCTAAACCCAAAGAAGAGCAAAAACAGGAAGCACAGGCCCTGCCTATCCTGCCTGTTCGCGACACGGTTCTGTTTCCGCATGCCGTGTTGCCCCTGACGGTGGGCCGGGAAAGTTCTGTCCAGTTGATCAATTCGCTGGGCGAGGACAAGACCATTGTAGTTGTGGCGCAGCGGGAAGCCCGTGTTGATGCGCCCCAAGCGACGGACCTCTACACCGTAGGCACCTTGGCTGTAGTGCACAAAGTGGTCAAGATGCCGAACCAGAGCCTGTTCGTTTTCGCGGAAGGCCTGGAGCGGGTGCGGTTGACGGAGTTCGTCCAGCTGACGCCATTCATGCGAGGCCGGGTTGATTCGGTACCGGAAGCCATTCCACCCAAGAGTTCCGAGGTGGAAGCTCTGCAACGCAACGTTCTAACCCTCTTTCAACAGATTGTGGCTGGATCGCCAACCTTGTCGGACGAGCTGTCCACCGTGGCCATGAATATTGAGGAGCCGGGACGCCTGGTTGACTTCATCGCCTCCTCGCTGCCTTCGCTCTCTACCTCGGACAAACAGGACACGCTGGAAACCACAGATGTGCGGGTTCGCCTGGAAAAGATCAATCAACATTTGGCCAAGGAGCTGGAAGTCCAGCAACTGCGTAACAAGATTCAATCCGAAGTGCAGGACCGGGTACAGCAGACCCAGCGCGAATACTATCTGCGCGAGCAGATGAAGGCTATCCAGAAAGAACTAGGGGAGCAGGACGAAGGCGCGCGCGACACGGAAGACCTGCGGCAAAAAATCGAAGCTGCGGGGATGCCGGATGAGGTGAAGAAGGAGGCATTGAAGGAGCTGGGGCGCCTGTCCCGTATGTCCCCGATGGCCGCCGATTACTCCGTTACCCGCAATTACATTGAGTGGCTGGCTGTTCTGCCTTGGGCGAAAACATCTGGTGGCGAGGTGGACATTCTCAAAGCCAAGGAGATCCTCGATACCGACCACTATGACCTACAGAAGGTGAAAGATCGGATTTTGGACTACCTGTCGGTTCGTCGTCTAAAGCCTGGGATGAAAGGCCCGATTCTGTGCTTCGTTGGCCCTCCGGGAGTAGGGAAGACTTCGCTGGGAAAGTCCATTGCTCGTGCCTTGGGACGCAAATTCGTCCGTATCTCGCTCGGCGGCGTTCATGACGAAGCCGAGATTCGTGGTCATCGGCGCACTTATATCGGTGCCTTACCGGGACAAATTATTCAGGGCATCCGCCGTGCCGAAACCAAGGACCCGGTATTCATGCTCGACGAAATCGATAAAGTCGGCCGTGATTTCCGCGGCGATCCGGCTTCGGCTCTGCTCGAAGCTCTCGATCCGGAGCAGAATTCAACTTTTCGCGACAATTACCTCGACGTCACATTCGATCTGTCGAAAGTCTTGTTTATCACAACGGCGAACATGTTGGATCCGGTTGCGGAGCCATTGCGCGACCGCATGGAGATCATCGAACTCCAGGGCTATACGGAAGAAGAAAAGGTCCACATCGCTTTCCAATACCTCATCCCGCGACAGATTGAAGAAAACGGTGTAACCAAGGAGCAGATTGAATTCCCGGAGGAAGGCGTCAGCTACATCATTCGCCACTACACGCGTGAGGCTGGCGTGCGTAACCTGGAGCGCAATATTGGCACTATCTGTCGCAAACAGGCACGCCGGTTGGCAGAAGGCAAGACGGAAAAGTTAATAGTGACCAGGGAAGTGGTACAGGAGTTTCTAGGCGGTATCAAGGTGCGAAGTGAAGGCGAGATTGCAGAGCGCACCCGACGTGCGGGCGTGGTAGTCGGCCTGGCTTGGACGCCCTCCGGCGGTGACATTCTGTTCGTTGAAGCCAACACCATGAAGGGAAAAGGGGGCTTCACCATGACGGGCCAGATTGGCCAGGTCATGCAGGAGTCAATGCAGGCGGCCTTGACGTGGGTGCGCTCCAATGCGACCCAACTTGGGATTGAGGAGAATTTCTTTGCCGAGCATGACATCCACATTCACGTGCCGGCTGGTGCTATCCCCAAGGACGGTCCATCCGCGGGAGTGACCATGGCAACAGCGCTGGTTTCATTGCTTACGGGCCGGCCCGTACGTCCGTTGACTGCGATGACCGGAGAGATCACCCTGAGCGGCAACGTCCTGCCCATCGGCGGTGTCAAGGAGAAGGTCCTTGCCGCCAAGCGAGCTGGCGTGCGGGACGTGATTCTGCCGGCCGAAAACAAGATGAACGTGGACGAGGACCTCACGCCCGAGCAGCTCGAACATCTGAACGTTCACTACGTCAAGACGATTAGTGAAGTCCTGGATCTGGCCCTGCCGTCCACTCCCGGAGAAGAAAGACGCGATGAGGCGGAGCGAGAGAAATTTCTCGCAGAGCAGGCAGTCACATAATCAGCCCCCGCTGTCGCCACGACGTTAACTTGCCAGCTTCCCCATAAGGAGCTGGCAATTTCTTTTGGGCTAAAGTCTTACACTACGGAGCTTAGGGGTATGGAACTTTCGAGCTGGAGCGGTGTTTAAAGACAATGAGCAGTTGTCGGTGCGTTTGCCGTGCTAAGGAAGGCGAAAGGAAAGCCAATGAAGACACATAAGATCCTGGCGGTTGCGACCTTGCTGGCGGGACTCTTGCTGATGTTGCAATCGCCACTCATGCTCGTGGCGCAAGATCAAGATCAAGAACAGGGTCAGGATCCGCCGAGCCGGGTGGCGCGCCTCAATTTCTCGGATGGCTCAGTTTCGTTTCAGCCTGGAGGCGAAGGCGACTGGGTGCAGGCCGTCCCCAACCGACCGCTCACCACCGGGGACAACCTATGGGCCGACAAGGATTCACGAGCCGAGTTGCATGTAGGTTCGACCGCAATCCGTATCGACTCGGAAACCAGCATTACATTTCTCGATCTGGATGACCACACGCTGCAGTTGAAGTTGTCGCAGGGGTCGGTCATTGTGCGACTGCGCCACCTTGATGATGGTGACGTCGTCGAAGTAGATACGCCGAACCTGGCATTTTCTCTGCAACAGGCGGGCGAGTATCGGGTTGACGTGAACGCCGATGGCACCGAGACTGATACGCGAGTCTGGCACGGTCGAGGCGAGGTCACGGGCGGAGGCGCCACTTATACCGTGGTTGCCGGCCAGAACGCGCGTTTCACCGGGACCGACCAGCTTGATCATCAAATCGAGCAGATTCCCCGCTCTGATGATTTCGACAATTTTGCGTTTGCGCGCGATCAGCGTGAAGACCACTCCGAATCCGCCAATTACATCTCGCCCGAGGTGACCGGTTACGAGGACCTCGACGATCATGGCCACTGGCATTACGTTGCGGATTACGGTCCGGTCTGGACCCCGACGGCTGTAGCTGTCGGATGGGCCCCATACCGTTATGGGCATTGGGTATGGGTCGAACCTTGGGGCTGGACCTGGGTGGAGGATGAGCCTTGGGGCTTTGCTCCATTCCACTACGGACGCTGGGCCTTCGTCCAAAGCTCATGGTGCTGGGTTCCTGGCCCGGTCGTCGTGCGGCCGGTCTACGCACCGGCTCTTGTGGCATTCATCGGCGGGGGCGGGTTCTCACTCGCAATCGGCGGTGGAGTGGGTGTGGGTTGGTTCCCGCTGGGTCCCCGTGAAGTCTTCGTTCCCTGGTATCGCGGCAGCCGCAACTATGTGACTAATGTGAATGTGACCAATACGCGGGTGAACGTTACGCAGGTCACCAATGTGTACAACAACTACACCGTCAATAAAGTCACGAACATCACCTACGTTAACCAGCACGTATCAAACAGCGTAACGGTGGTTTCACATGACACATTTGTGAACGCTCGTCCTGTGGCCAGAAATATTGCTCACGTGGATGAAAGGCAACTCGCCGCTGCTCCGGTTACTCATGAAGTTCAAGCGCAGCCGGTCAGGGCTAGTGTATTGGGCGCTGGGGGACCAGCGAGGGTCAAGCCCGCCGCGGCGGTAGTAAATCGGCAAGTGGTCGCCACCAGAATGCCGACGCCACCCAGAGAGCCGTTCGAGCAGCGGCAGGCGAAAGTGAACGTACGTACAGAAACACCGGGCCAGCCGCAGCCGGCGGCGCGTGGACAGAAAGAACCGGCTCGACCGCAGGCGCAAGCTCCACCTGGCCGACCTGAAGCCGGGACTGGAACACCGCGTCCGGAAGCGTCACGACCGGTTCCGCGTCCGCCAGCCCCAGGGCGCGCCGAGGAAGCGCCGCAGCCGTCCCGTCCGCAGCAACAAGAGCCTCGCCCGCAGGAGCAAGCCCGTGGGCAGCAACAGCCGTCCCGTTCGCAAGAAGCCCCCGCCCCCGCGGAGCGAGCGGTACCGCGGCCTTCCAATAATGCGCCAGCGCATCCGCTGGTTAGGCAGGCTCCTCCGGTTCAAGAGAGGCCTGAGCATCAGCAGAACGAAGAACAGAAGTTCCGTCAATGGCAGCAACAGCGTCCCCAGCCAGCGCCGGCCTCACGGCCCGCGCCGGCCCCACGGCCTTCAGAGAGGCAGCAGCCACCTAAGGAAGAGAGGAAAAAATAGCTCTGAATCCGTCGCATGCGGAGTAAGCCAGTTCTCGCGAGGGAACTGGCTTTTTTCTGATGGCGCCGAGGCCGTAGATTCTGTTAAATCGCCAGCCATCGAGAGACTACCGAGAACTGGGAACTGTGATCTGGCAACCGACCTTCATGCGGATACGCGTCCTGTTTTTCGGCATTTTGAAGGACCTCACCGGCCGGGCCGACGAATTTCTGGATCTGCCCGAGCATGCCACCTTGGTTGACGTTCTGCGCCATTACGAGAAGACCAATCCGCGCTGGAAGGATTTAATGGCTTCGATTGCCATGTCCGTCAACCGGGAATATGCCGACCCGCAAGCGAAGCTGAAGCAAGACGACGAAGTGGCACTCCTGCCGCCTGTAAGCGGTGGATCAGGAGAGCCGCCAGGAGTGCGCACTTTCAAACATACCGCCGTCGTTCGGGAAAAGATCGATACGCAGGCGATTCTCGATGGCATTAAGCAACCTGAGGACGGAGGGGCGGTGGTGTTCGAAGGCATCGTACGGGACAATAGCCGCGGAAGGCGTACTCTCTACCTCGATTACGAAGCTTACGAAGAGATGGCTCTCAAACAGATGGAGGAACTCGCTGGGCGGGCGCTTTCCCGGTTCAAGATTCGTGACGTTGCTATTATCCACCGCATAGGACGGCTTGAGATAGGCGAGACCAGCGTGTTGATTGTGGTGGCATCAGCGCATCGGGCGGCGGCCTTTGACGCCTCTCGCTGGCTCATCGATACTCTCAAGCGCACCGTTCCTATCTGGAAAAAAGAATATTTTGAGGATGGCGCTGTCTGGGCGGACGGTGAACCTTTCCCACCGGAAGTCAGTCGCGCCGAAGGCAGCCATTCGGGAGGGCCTGCATCTAATTGAACGGTCCCTCCATGAAATCCTTGCTTGTTTTCCTTGCATTGGCTGGGGCGATTGTGCCTGCCCAAGTGCCAAAACCGCCGTGGGCGACAAGCCCGTCGGGCACTGAAAAACCCAAGTCCCGCAACACCGACCCTCAGGAACCCGACACTACTTTCAAAGTTGACGTCAAACTGGTCAACGTCTTCGTCACCGTCACGGACGACCACGGCGCACCCATTGCCAGCTTGAAAAAAGAGAATTTTGCGCTGCAAGAAGATGGCAAGGAGCAGCGAATCGCCGTATTCGACAAGGAATCGGCACTGCCGCTATCCATTGTCCTTGCCATTGACACCAGCCTGAGTACCCGCAAGGACCTGCCACTCGAACTGGGTTCCGCACGCCGCTTCGCCCACGCCATCCTGCGCCCGGTCGATGCCCTGTCGCTTTATGAGTTCAGTGAGATAGTAAGCGAATTGACGCCGTTTACTCCTGATCTCAACCGTATCGACCGGGCCATTAACCGCCTCCGCCTTGGCTCAGCCACGGCCCTATATGACGCCTTGTTCCTGGGTTCGCAGGCCCTCGAACCGCGCCAGGGCAGAAAGGTATTCGTAGTCATTACGGATGGAGGCGACACCATGAGCAAGGTCGACTACAAAGATGCCGTGCGCGCCGCGCAGCAAGCCGAGGCCATCGTCTATAGCATCATTGTCGTGCCCATTGAAGCCAGCGCCGGACGCGATACCGGTGGGGAGCACGCGCTCATCCAGCTTTCCATGGACACGGGCGGCAAGTATTTCTATGCCACTTCCGCGTCCCAATTGGACGATGCTTTTCGCCAGATCGGCGACGAACTACGTACACAATATCTGCTGGCGTACTATCCCTCGCAACGATTTTCCGATTCTGACTTCAGGCGCATCCAGATTACGGTTAGCGGCCTGCCGCCGGATTCGGGCTTCAAGGTGCGTCATCGGACCGGATACTACACTTCCAAATCTCATTAATCAGAAATCGTAAAAGACCACCTTTGGACCGGTAACTAAAAAAGGTTTTCGAGTCTTAAGCAAAGTTGCGAAGCTAGAGGTGGTTGACGAGACAAATTCCCGTGTGAAAGTCTATGGGATTGCGAATTGCAGACTCTGTGTTGCAGTATGATGCTTCACCTCCCGGGAATGCTTCAGCCCCGAGCGGGCTTCTCTGTGCTGCCGGCATCAGTCCTTGGCCGGCGGAATCCTTCAAACTGCCGTCCTTCCGGCTTCTCGCGGCCGCGCAGTGGCTGGTTGGCTAATTTTTTGGGCGGCTTCACGCCTGGAAAGATCGAATATTCGTAAGGAAGGTAAAAGGTCAACGATGTCGCGCAATTCTGGTTCTGCTTGCTCTGCCCTAACTCGGATGAGCTTGACAACAGCAGCGGCTGCTGTTCTTTTGGTCGGCTCGTTGACGCTCTGCGCCCAAACCGGGTCCACCGGCAATGTCGCGGGGACCGTGACTGGTCCACGGGGTACCTCCGTCAACGGCGCAGTCGTAACCCTCACCAACAAACTGACGGGGGAAGCATTCCATACCACCAGCAGTCCGGCCGGAACCTACACCTTTCGCGACCTGATTCCCGCGGATTATGTCCTGCACATCGAAGCCAAAGGATTCAGCAATGCTGAGCTTCTGCTCAGAATCCAGGCCGGGGCCACGGTGACCGGCGACGTGAAGCTACAGCGCCTGCCGCCGCCAGGAGTTGCACTGGTAAACACGCAGAGCGCCGCAATCGAGAGCACCGTCACTTCCACCCAGCTTGAGCAACTTCCCACCGGCAGGAATTTCCTTGAACTGGCAAACTCGGAGCCGGACATCCAGGTAATCGACGGGCTGGTGCTGGCTCCCTCGAAGAACGGTTTTTCCTCCGCCTCGATTAATGGACGTACCGGACGCACCACGCGGATGAGAGTGGATGGAGCGGACGTTACTGATGATACGGTCGGTGCAACTACACAAAATGTCGCGGTGAGTTCGATCCAGGAATTGCGAGTTGGACAATCGAACGTTGGAGGACTTGACGCACTCACTTCTGCAGGTGCAGTGAATGTGGTGACGAAGGTCGGCGCCAATGATCTTCATGGACAGGCTCTGGGCAATTTTCGCAACAAGACTTTGGGAATGGTGAACTTCCCCGGCGGCCAGGACAACTCTTATTCGCGGGAAGTCTTCGGCGGGGAAGTCGGAGGCGCGGTGGAGAAAGACAAGCTCTTTCTCTTCGTTGCGGGCGAATACTTCAAACAGGATTGGATGGCGCCGGTCGTATTCAACGCGCCCTTCAATGCGCTCGACGGGAAATACAGCTCTCCCTTTCGTGAGACCGAACTCGATGGCCGTCTGGATTACCAATTAACCCCGACAGCGCGCCTGTTCTACCGTTTCCTGTACGACAACAATAGTGGGGTGAATTCTTCCGACGGAAGCAACTTTCAGCTGTTCAAGAATCATGCCAATACCCCGAGTCACGCCGTCGGCCTCGACTTCAATCGCGGCGCTTCCACAAATAGTCTCCGCTTTGCCTACAACCGCTTCTCCGACAGCATCGCGAACGCTGTTAGCGTTTTCGATCTTGCCCCGCGGGTCAGTCTCAAGTTCGACGGCGGGTCCGGATTCGCTAGCGGTGCAACCCCACTGGCGCCGCAGCGGACGATCCAATCCAGCAAAGAGATTTCGTACGATGGCGGCAGAAGCTTGCAGGAACATACGTTTCACTTTGGGTTTGAAGTGAATCGGATTGACAGTCTTGTTTTCGCCAATTTGTTTGACTTAGCGCCGCAGGTCGGCGCGGACACTGGTGCGGCATCAACTGCTCTAGCCGCAGTAGGACCATTCCCCGGCGGCGCGAACAATCCCTTAAATTATCCGGTGGATAGCATATCGCTAGGAAATGGCGTGGGATGCTCCAGCGGGAAATCGGCTTTCGGTTCTGCTTGCGGCGGTTGGGGCGACACTCGCATCCAGTTGTATGCATCTGACCAGTGGAAGCTCCGTCCGAATCTGACTATCAGCTATGGTGTGAGTTATGTTCGTGATACTGGACGTACGGATTCGGGTTTACCGGCGATCCCCTGCTCGGCCGTGGCTGCCTCTTTCGGCCCGTTTGCCCCGTGCAGTGGCAGTGCCAGTCTGTTGAGTCAGTTCGGCTTTCTGCCGGGCATTGGAAATCGGATACGGCAGCCTAACCTGAATTTCGCACCGCGTTTTGGAGTTGCCTGGGATCCCGGCAGGAGTGGAAGGACAGTCGTCCGAGCCGCAATCGGAATGTATTACGACAATTCGGAGCTCCAGAATGTCCTTTCGGACCGCATGGTTCGTTCCGCCACAGCTCAGTTCAATGCGCAAGCGAACGATCCGTGCGCTGGTCACGGAATCGTGGTTTTTCCAGGTAATATCCTCCAACCCGCGGCGGGCATCTGCGGGCAACCCGTAGGAAGCGTGGCCGGCGCGGTTGCGAACCTGCAGACACAATTCCAGGCGGCAAACGCAGCGCTCTCTTCGACATCCTCGAATCCTAATTTCCTTGGCCAATTGTTAAGTAGCCAGCAGGGAGTTCTGGCGCCCAACTTTCAGACTCCGCGCACGGTGCAAATGAATGTCGGTCTGGAGCATCAACTGCGCCAAGCGTCGGTGTTTAGCGTGGACTATGTGCGCAACGTAAGCACGCATTATCTGCTGGGACAGGACACCAACCACGTGGGCGATGCAAGCTTCCTGAATACTGACGCCGCTTTGAGGGCTATAACAACCACGGTAGCTCGCGTCGGTTGCTCCCCTGCAGCCAGTGCGGGCGCAAGCTCGCAGTCGGCTGTTACTTGTTATTTGGGAAAAGTTCCCGGCGCCAGTATCGCCGATTTTGCCAGGAACGGGATGGATTCCGGTGGCCAGTATCTTGCCGGCTTTCCGGCGGCTTTATTTGGTCTGAATCCAAGCAATGGTGCGTCAGCTTCCGGCGCTGCTTTCCCCGGAGTCAACCCCTTGGTGGGACGCAACATCATGTTCTTCCCCCAGGGCCGTTCGGTCTACAGCGGCGTCCAAGTATCGCTACGAAGCCAAGTCAGCAACCCGGTGCGCAGAGTCCAAAGCATGAACTTGCTGTTGTCCTACAACCATTCGGTTTTCAAGAGCAACGTTGCCGGAGGCATTGGCGACCAGGACTTAACCCCACGAGCAGCCGACTTCAACAGTCCAACAAGGTTTTTCGGACAGGCTTCACAGGACCGTAAACATCAAGTTTCCATCGCAACGATTCTGGAACTCCCGTATAGCAGCCGCTTGAGTTTCGTCGGACACTTTGATTCCCCTTTGCCTCAAACTCTATTCTTGCCGGCGAGTGGTGGCGTGCCCGGTGAAATCTTCCGCACCGATGTTACCGGCGACGGATCGTTCGGGGGTCAAGGCGTAACCGGGAACAGTTCTTATGGTGATATTGTGCCCGGAACCAACATAGGCTCGTTCGGACGAACTATTACCGCCAGCAATCTCAACAACGCCATCCAGAATTACAACGCTAACTCTGGCGGCCGACTCACCCCCGCCGGCCAGGCCCTGGTGACCGCGAATTTGCTTCGAGGCGACCAGTTGCAAAGGTTGGGCGCGGTGACTCCGCTTCTTCAGACTCCGCCGCCCGGCAACGAGGGCTTGTCCTGGCTGCGGACCCTAGATGCGGCACTGGCATGGCCACTCAAAATCAGAGAAGGGTTAACCATCGAACCGAGGGTGTCCGTGTTCAACGTTTTTAACTTCGCCAACTTCGACGCCCCCAACAATTTGCTGGTAGGAATCTTGGGTGGTCAGCCCGGACAGGTCAACGGCACCAGCCGACAGGGGACCGTCCTCAATGGAGTGCAAACGGGCAGGGCCGCCAACCGCACTGGAGCGGGATCCGGCATCTTCACGTTGGGCGCTCCGCGTCAGATGGAATTCGGCTTGAAAGTTATTTTCTAGCGGGCTCGACGGCCCGCATATTTGCTACTCCGGGGCGGCTGTACGCACCGTGTAAAATGCCACCTATGCCCTTTCACGGACAAGGATTACCCGGCCCACCTCGAAGAGGACGACCGGCTCCTCCTGAGGAGACATCAGAAGAAGCGAGCTATTTGAAGTCCTTGGGTGAAAAGCAGAAGCCGGTCATCATCAAGCTGGCCGACGGTGAAGTAGTGCGCGGCTGGATTGAATATTACGACAGGAACATGGTGCGACTCACGCGCGAAGATCAGCCCAATCTCTTTATCTTCAAACACGAGATCATGTACATCGCTGAAGACGGCGGGAAGCGGAAGTAGCTGCTGACCGGTGCTCACAAACTCCCGCCCGTAGGCCGTTCCAGAACGCCATTTGGCACATGACATCTTCCGCCCAGAAAAGCGACTTCGTCCCCGCGATGACGGAGATCGCGCGCGAAGCCGGCGCCCTGCTGATGACGTACTTCCAACAAAATGTCAAGGTTGAATACAAGGGCGACGCTGACCTGGTGACCATCGCTGATCGCAAATCGGAGGCCTTGATACGCGAGCGCATCCGCAAGTATTGGCCCACGCACGATGTTTTGGGCGAAGAGCAGGGCCTGGTGGATACCGGCAGCGACTATCGCTGGTATGTCGATCCGCTGGATGGCACGACCAACTTCGCTCACGGCTTCCCGGTGTTCTGCGTTTCCATGGCACTGGAATATAAGGGACGACGCATCGCGGGCGTAATTTACGATCCCACGAGAGACGAGTTGTTCGCCGCGGAGCAGGGAAGTGGGGCTTCCCTGAATCAGCAGCGCGTGTCGGTCTCAAAAATTTCTAACCTGGCGGAGTGCCTGGTGGGGACAGGATTTCCCAGCCATAAGCGGCACAAGAATCCGAATATATTTTTCTATCATCAGATCACTCTGCGTACGCATGGCGTGCGACGGGCAGGATCGGCGGCTCTTGATCTGTGCAACGTAGCTTGCGGAAGATTTGATGGATTCTGGGAGTTCAATCTCAACCCATGGGATACTGCTGCAGGCGTGCTGATAGTCGAGGAAGCCGGAGGCAGGATCACGGATTTTAGCGGTGGCCCGTTTCAACTCAACAGTCGCGAAACTCTGGCCTCGAATGGCTTAGTGCACTCCGCTTTGCTGAGCGAATTTGAGCGGATCTTCAATGGACGTGGATTGGAGCCTTTGCCCGACGTCGCGGAATATAAAAGGTGATGGCTCGATGCTGAGGACTTGAACGTGAGATCTGCTGTGATGTTCATCACCGTAACTGCTTCGTTGTTTGCTGGCGTGGCCTCGGCGGCGGACACGCCGGCAAAACCTATCGTCGATTCCGCGTATCAGCAATCATTTGAGAAATGGAAAACCGAGCTGGTCGATGACCTTAAGCAAAACTGGCTGTCTCTGGCAGGCTTATTCTGGCTCAAACCCGGCGAGAACAGCTTTGGTACTGATCCGGCGAGTGCCATCGTTTTTCCCAAGGGCCCAACCCACGCCGGCATTTTCGAGCTCCAGGGAAAAGATGTGACGCTCAAGCTTGCTTCCGGAGTTCAGGCAACCGTCGCCGGCAAGCCTGTGACGACCATCAAACTCGACCCGGATACTTCCGGCCATCCGACTATGGTGGAGCTCAACAGCCTGCGGTTCAAGGTCATCGTGCGCGGCGATCGCATCGGCATTAGGCTGAAAGATGTCGACAGCGAAGCGGCAAAGGACTATCACGGCCCGATATTCTTCCCGCTCGACCCGTCATACCGCCTGACGGCAACCTGGATGCCCGCTGATGCCAAGAAAACGGTCGACGTCCCCAACGTGCTCGGCGATGTGACGCCCACGCCGGTGGCCGGAACGGCCGTATTCAAGATCAACGGCCAGGAATATCGGCTAAGTGATCTAGGCGGCGATCCCGCCAAAGGCCTCTTCTTTGTGTTCAACGATCTGACCAGCAAGACCGATACGTATCCAGGAGGGCGTTTCCTAGATACGGACCCGGTCACGAACGGAACAGTCGTACTCGATTTCAATCGTGCTTACAATCCGCCCTGTGCCGTGACGCCTTATGCCACTTGCCCCCTGGCGCCGAAAGAGAATCGACTGACGGTGGCGATCGGCGCAGGGGAGAAGTACGATCGCGAACACGGACATCATTAAAACCTGCACGACAGAGGACACTAAGTCACACGAAGGAATTCACAGGCTAGGGGTTCCTTTGTGTGCCTTTGTGTCCTCTGTGGTTAAAGCCCCTTGATCCGTGCTGGAACCGAGGCTCGCGTTACAATAGAAGCGTGAATCTTATGCGGGATGGGTTAGCTCAACCGTGATTAGCTCACTCCTAGAACGCAAGATCGAGAGGCGCCCCGACAAAGTTCGTCTCAAAGGGCGACTGTTATTTCTCACCGAGGATCCTGAACTCATCAAGCGCCAACTGGCCGGCGAGGATTTGCCTTGGGACACACGGAATCCGGGCAACAATCCCAAGCTGCGCGACGATATCTCAACCGATGAGATCACTCCGGCGCACATCTGCTTCTTCTTCGATGAGACCTTAGGCGATTTTCCCTATACCGGCCTGAAATGCGGTAACGAAACCCCCATCCAGCGTGGGGACGTGAAAAAAGGCGGCTTCGTAGCGGCAGTGAGCGGGAAGCGACGTGGCAAGGGCTCCAGCCGCGAGCAGTCGCCGTACGCTGAACTTTGTGCCGGCATAAAGATCGTGATCGCCGAGAACATCGAGCGTATCTATAAGCAGAACTGCCAGAACCTGGGCGTGCTGACCTCTACCAATTTCACTTTGATCGACAAGATCTGGGCAGGAGAAGAAATCCCTCTTTCCGAGTTCACCCAGGGCGAAGACGAAATCACCCGGCAGATCATCGAACACGGCGGATTGTTCAATTTCAATGTGGCTCGCATGCAGGGCAAGGTCTTTTTGCCGCCGCTTGATACCAAACCTCGCCCCATGACCCTGGCGGAGAAAGTTTTTGCTCATCACATGATCGGCGCAAATGGCAAGGTCGGCGTTGAAGCCGTGAAACCCGGCGATGCCGGATTTGCCCGCACCGATCTACGCTTTAGCCACGAGTACGTTACGCCTATGGCCGCGATTTTCTTTGACCAGCTAGTCGGGCGCGATGCTCCAGTGAACGATGCTGCCTCAGTGGTTTTCTTCCGCGACCATCTGACGTTTCTCGATGAAGTACTCTCCGAACAGAAACGAAAGATGGGCCTGCTCGACCTGGCCACGCAGCTCAAATTGAAGCAAGGGGATTTTGCCAAACAACGTGGCATCCGACTGCATGGGGAGTTGACCGACCGCAAGGGGTCGGAAGGGATCTGCCACTCCGTGGTGCTTGAGAGCTACGCCCTCCCGGGACAATTGATTGTTGGATCTGATTCCCACACCCCGCACTCGGGTGCGATCGGATGCATAGCATTCGGCATCGGCACGACGGATGTTTTCAATTCCTGGATCACAAAAGACGTTCGCGTGCGGGTGCCGGAATCGGTGAAAGTCGTGATCCACGGACGCAAGCATCCCAATGTGACTGCGAAAGATTTCATCTTGAAGATTCTGGCGCTGGATTACGTGAAGACTGGCAAAGCCCTTGCGAAAGTTATCGAGTACTCCGGCAAGGCCATCGAGGATCTCAGCGTCGATGAACGCGCCACCATGACCAACATGGCAGCAGAGATCGGTGGATTCACGGGCATCGTTGCGCCTGACCGAAAAGCAGTCGAATTCCTGATAGAACGTCGTGGCATGGATCGCAAGAAAGCCGAAGCCATGATCACTGGACTCACCAGCGACCCCGATGCGCAGTATGCGCATGTAATCGAGCTCGATGCGTCGGAAATCACGCCGATGGTTGCCACGCCGGGGGATCCGGGGAACGGCAAATATATCCGCGAGTTGAACACACCAGTGCCGGTTGAGCTCGCCTACGGTGGCACTTGCACTGCCGGAAAAAATGAAGACATGGATATGTACGCCCTGGTACTGGCCGATGCGCTGAAGCACGGAAAGCGCGTGGCCAATTCGGTGCAATTCTACATCCAGTTCGGATCGCAGGAGACCCGTGACTACTGCGTGCGCAAAGGTTATCTCAACATTTTCCAGAAGGCTGGAGCGAAAGTGATTGAGCCGAGCTGCGGCGCTTGCATCAACGCTGGACCAGGCGTGACCACGCGACCAGAGCAGGTGGTGATCAGCGCACAGAACCGTAATTTTCCCGGCCGTAGCGGCCCCGGGCAGATGTACCTGGCGAGTCCTTTGACTGTCGCGGCCAGCGCGGTCGCGGGATACATTGTCGAATATGAGCCTAGCCAGAAGCGGGAATTGGTGGAAACACCCTAGCGTGAAAATTCCAAAGCTCTGCTGATATCCAACCGACTCATCGATACGTCCATCAGATCTAGCAGTCGCTGAAGTGCTTCTTGAGGATGAGGCAATGAGACGCAGAGAATTCATTGCACGCGCGGCCTACGGGCTGGGAGCGACTTGGCTCACTTCGAAGGTATTAAACGACCGTGCGCTAGCGCTACTCAGTTTACCCAGAAAGTTCAGCGCCTCAGATACGGTGGTGATCGGAAAGACCGGCATTAAGACCAGCCGGCTCGCCATGGGAACCGGCACGGTGGGTTCTGGGCATCACTCTAACCAGACAGCGCTCGGGCTCAAAGGTCTTTCAGAGTTGCTGCTTAACGGCTATGACAGGGGTTTGCGATTCTTTGACGCGGCCGATTCTTACGGCAGCCATCCCCATGTAGCCGAGGCGCTGAAGCATGTGCCCCGAGACCAAGTCACCGTCCTCACCAAGACCTGGGCCCGCGATGCGGCCTCGACTCGCGCCGACCTCGATCGCTTCCGCCGGGAGCTCGGAACCGATCACCTCGACATTTGCCTGATGCATTGTCTAACTGAAGCCGACTGGACCGAACGCTTCAAGGGGACGATGGATGTTCTTTCGGAGGCGAAGGCAAAAGGTATCATCCGCGCGCATGGATGTTCGTGCCACAGCATTGAAGCGTTGCGGGCGGCGGCTAGGTCTACGTGGGTTGAAGTCGACCTGGCACGAATAAACCCCATCGGCTCACACATGGACGCCGATCCGGATACGGTTCTTGCAGTGCTCCGTGAAATGAAAGCCGCGGGAAAAGGAATCATTGGGATGAAGATCCTGGGTCAGGGAGATATGCGGACCCGCCCGGATGAGGCTTTGAAGTATGCTTTGTCGCTGGGAGTGCTCGACGCCTTTACGATTGGCGCGGAAAGCAAGGCCGAACAGGAAGACTTGATCCGCCGGATCGCCAGCGCCGCGTGACCGGCTTGACTAAGTCAGCCCGGGAAGATTACTGCCGTCTTGGTTGGCTGCGTACTGAGCGGTACACTGCTGAGAGGACCCCATAATCGGATCAAGCCGGCCCTTCACGAGCTGCCCCGTCCTGTACCTGACCGCGCATTCTTGCTAGAATTGCCGGTTCTGGTAAGCTGGGAATATCAGGAGACACAGACCCTATGACCTACGTGATCGCAGAACCCTGCATCGGAACCAAGGACACCGCTTGTGTGGACGCGTGTCCGGTGGATTGTATTCATCCCAAGAAGGATGAACCGGCGCACGGCGAAGAGGAGATGCTCTACATCGACCCGGTGGAATGCATCGACTGCGGCGCCTGCGTGCCGGTGTGCCCGGTGTCGGCCATCTTCGCCCTCGACGATCTTCCGGAGAAGTGGGCATCCTTCACCGAGCGCAACGCCAAGTACTACGGACGCTAGGTTCGCGTCGGACGTCAGAATTCGGATTTCCCTCTGGGAGTCTTGATAGATCATGGGCTTCGGCACCTCACTGGAGCCCTATTCGTTTTTATTCGAATCGCCGAAGTCCGAAGCCCGAACCTGGCAGCTTTGCATCTCCTGACCGCTCCATTACAATCAAAGATTACCTGCTGGCTTCCATGGCACTGAAGGAGTCGGAAGCGATTGTCCTGCGCACCTATCCCCTGCGCGAGGCCGACCTGCTGGTCACGCTTTTCACGCGGATTGAAGGTAAGGTTCGCGGGGTGGCGCGATCGGCCAAGAAGTCTAAACGGCGTTTTGGGGGAGCGCTGGAGCCGCTGACTTACGTCCGTGCGTTTTACGAAGACCGTGAACGGCAGGAGTTGTCCCGGCTCGACTCCTGCGAGGTGCTGGAATCGCCATTAGCGACGGAAGTCAGTTATCCGCGCGCGGTGGCGCTGAGCCATGTGGCGGAGTTGCTGGATGAGCTGTTGCCCGACCGCGAGGCCAACGACGCGGTATTCCGGCTCGCGCTTTCAGTCCTGGCTGGCTTGCGCGGACCGGATGTCTGGATGCCCGTCACCTATTTTGATCTTTGGATGACGCGGCTGATGGGTTACTTACCAGATCTCTCCGAGTGCACCGTGTGTGGCCGGGCGCTGAACGGAAGTCGGGCATTCTTCCACGCTTTGTCGGACGGTTTGATGTGCGCCGAAGACAAGCGCCTGGCGTCATCGGAGATCTCAGCCAAATCGCGGACGCTGGCCGCGGAGATGTTTCGCGCTCCGGTCGAGAATTTTGCCGGGACGACCTGGCCAAAGGCTTTGGGAGCTGACCTGCGAAAGTTCTTGATCCAGGCTCTACAGCGTCACATTGAAAAGAAGCTGGTGACGGCCGGGATGCTGGAGAAAATCAGCGCCTAGCGCCTAGTTTCCTCTGAAGAATTTGATCCACAAGCGAATGGCCAAGAGCTACGATTTGAATTCATCCAAACCCAATCCGCTGACTTTTCAAGAACTCCTCCTCCGCCTGCAGACGTTCTGGGCTGAGCGCGGATGCGTCTTGCAGCAGCCCTATGACGTCGAAGTCGGGGCTGGAACGATGGCGCCGGAGACTTTCTTGCGAGTGCTGGGGCCGAAGCCCTACAAAGTCGCCTACGTGCAGCCTTCGCGTCGCCCGGCCGATGGACGATACGGCGACAACCCGAACCGGCTCTACAAGCACATGCAGCTGCAGGTCGTCCTGAAGCCGCCGCCGGATAATGTGCAGGAACTTTATCTCGAGTCGCTTGGTGCCATCGGCATTGATCTACGCCAGCACGACCTTAAATTCGAAGAAGACAATTGGGAGTCGCCGACGCTCGGCGCTTGGGGAATCGGCTGGCAGGTGATGCTCGACGGGCTGGAGATCACGCAGTTTACTTATTTCCAGCAGTGCGGGGGAGTAGATTTGGACCCGATTTCGGCCGAGCTAACCTACGGTCTGGAACGGATTGCAGCGTTTTTGCAAGATGTGGACTCAATCTACGACATCGTGTGGGCACGCGATCCTAAGACTGGACTGGCGACAACGTACGGCAACGTGCGGCTGGCGGAAGAGTTCCAGTTTTCGGTCTACAACTTCGAGTTAGCAGACGTCGAAAAGGCCTGGAAGCACTTCGAGCTGTGCGAGACCGAATGCAAGCATTTGCTGGATGGATACGCCGTGCTGAGCCGAGAAAAGAGCGCGTCGGACGGCCGTGTGCGCAACAAGAAACTTTTCCCGCTGCTGGCTGCCTACGACCTTTGCCTGAAGTGTTCACATCTCTTCAACATCCTTGATGCTCGCGGGGCGATTTCGGTGACCGAACGCGTGGGAGTCATTGCCCGGGTACGAGCGCTGGCCGTAGGGATCGCAAAGGCGTGGGTAGACCAGGAGCAAGATCAACCGACAGCTGCCGAAGAGGAAGAAGCTGTCGTGCAGCGAGCGCCAAAAGCGAAGAGGGAGAAACTGCCGTCCGCAGTGTCATCCTGAGCTGAGCGGAAATTTCGCGATGCGAAAATTCCGCGCAGTCGAAGGATCCCTACCGCAAGCAGACGTGCCGACAATAGGGATCTTTCGATTCCGTCGGTCCGCTCGCTAGCGAGCGAACTGACTCCGCTCAGGATGACAAAGGCTTAGAGATGCCAGACTTCTTACTAGAAATCGGGTGCGAAGAGATTCCGGCACGGATGATCGATGCTGCGTCGCTGGAGCTTCGCGAGCGCGTTCACAAATTGCTGGAACGCGAGCGACTCTCGCCTACTGGAACAATTTCAGCTCTGGATAGCCCGCGGCGCCTAGCTGTCCTCGCTCCCGGAGTTCCAGCCGCGCAACCTGATGTCACCGAACAGATCACAGGTCCCTCGGCGAGCGTTGCATTCAAGGATGGCCAGCCCACTCCGGCGGCGCAAGCTTTCGCCAGAAAAGCTGGCGTGGAAGTCGCACATCTGGAGCGGATCACGACTCCGAAGGGCGAATACCTATCAGCTAAAGTGACCAAGAAAGGTCGGGCCGCAGGCGAAATCCTTTCTGAGATGCTGGCCAAAGAGGTCGCTTCGATTTACTGGCCCAAGAATATGTACTGGCGTACCCCCGCTGAGAAATTCGTGCGTCCGGTGCGTTGGTTAGTGGCCATGCTCGATAGCGAGGTTGTCGCTCTCGAATTTGATGGAGTACGTTCAGGCGACAAGTCGCGGGGCCATCGCATACTCGCCGATCGTCAGGTGCAAGTTCCTCGGGCCGGATCGATGTACGTAGATGTATTGCGACAAGCCAAGGTTCTAGGCCGTGGGGAACGCGAGCAGCAAATCCGGAAACAACTTGATGCCGCTGCTCGGACCATACCTGGGGCACGTTGGCGCGAAGACAAAACTCTTCTGGACACAGTCGTCAATCTCACCGAGTTTCCTTCCGTCATCCTGGGCAATTTTGATCCCGAGTTCCTGGAGTTGCCGGAGGAAGTCCTGGTCACGGTGATGCGTGACCATCAGAAGTATTTTGCCGTCGAAGATACGCAACATAAACTGCTGCCTCACTTTCTCGCTGTCCTGAACACCGATGGCGATCCGCAAGGCGTCATCCGCCACGGCCATGAAAGGGTGTTGCGGGCGCGTTTCAACGACGCCCGTTTTTTCTGGCAGACTGACCAGAAGCATCCCCTGCGCGAGCGGACACAGTGGCTGAAGCACGTCACCTTTCAGAAAAACCTGGGAAGTTACTACGAGAAGACGATCCGGGTGCAGCGGCTGAGCAGTTGGTCGTCCGAAACGATCCGGCAGAGGGGCATGGCAGTTCGTCCGGGCGTGATTCACAAGGCGGCTTGCTTGGCGAAGACGGACCTGACCACCGAACTGGTGAAAGAGTTTACCGAGTTGCAGGGAATCGTGGGTGGGTTGTACGCGCGGGCGCAGGAACTGGATCACGACTTGCCGGAAAGCACACGCTTCGCAATTGCGGACGCGATTTACGATCAATATAAGCCGGAATCGATGGAAGACTCGGTCCCGCGAACGGTTGAAGGTGCCGTGCTTTCGATTGCGGACAAGGCAGATACCATTGCCGGAATGTTTGCGCTAGGACTGCAGCCAACGGGCTCGAAAGATCCGTTCGCATTGCGGCGGCAGGCAAACGGGATTGTTAAGACAATTGCGGAGCACAAACTGCCGATCAGCCTGGGCCAACTTTTTGGAGACGCACGCGAAGCCTACAGAGATTCGGCGGCAGAGCGAAAATTCTCCCCGGCGGTTGACTATGCCGGCGCATTACGCAATTTCTTCCGCGAACGTCTGGAGTTTTATCTAAAGGAGGCGCTTGGGTTCAGGTACGACGTCGTCAATGCAGTGCTGGCTGCGGATGCGGACGATGTTGTAGATGCCGTGGCGCGAGCGAAGGCAGTGAGTAAGGTGCGTCCTTTAGCGGATTTCGAATCCATCTCAGTGTCCTTCAAGCGGATGAAGAACATCGCACGGCAAGCGGATGCTGCGATTAAGCAGGGTGCGTCCACAGCTGATGCCTCTGCACAGCGATTGACGAGAGCAGCGGAAACAACGGCCAGACAGGCGGAGCTACAGGCAGAGAAGTTGCTCAACGAACAAATTGCTCAAATGGCCCCAGCTGTTGAGGCAATGCGGGCCACACGTAAATACGACGAGGCACTGGTGGAAGTCGCCAAGCTGCGGCCGGTGATCGACAACTTTTTCGACAAAGTGATGGTTATGGTCGAAGATGAGCACGTACGCGCCAAGCGGCTGGCTTTGCTCAAAACGCTGCTCAACAACTTTTCCACGATTGCCGACTTCTCCGAGATTGTAATCGACAGCAAGGAATCTAAAGAATCTTCGAAACAATAAAGGACTAATTCCATGGCAACGCAAACTCTCTCCGAAACAGAAATCCGAAGCACAGAAAAAAAACCAGCCACGCAATACGTCTATTTCTTCGGCGACGGCAAAGCCGATGGCAATGGCAAGATGAAAGATGAACTGGGCGGCAAGGGCGCCGGCTTGGCTGAGATGACCAATGCTGGACTGCCCGTGCCTCCAGGTTTCACCATCCAGACGGAAGCCTGTCGCGAATACATGCGCAACAGAGCCGTGTCAGCCGAAGTGGACCGACAAATGGAGCAAGCCCTCGCCCGCCTCGAACAATTGCAGGGACAGAGGCTCGGCAAAGGCGAGAATCCGCTGCTGGTCAGCGTGCGTTCGGGCGCAAAGTTTTCCATGCCCGGCATGATGGACACCATCTTGAATCTTGGCTTGAACGACGAAAGCGTCGAAGCTCTGGCGAAGCGCACCAATAATCCTCGCTTTGCCGCCGATTCCTACCGCCGCCTGATCCAGATGTTCGGCAATGTCGTGCTGGACATTCCGAAGCCGGCGTTTGATGAAGTATTCGATGCCAAGAAGAAGCAGAAGAAAGCGAAGCTCGATACTGATCTCGATGGCAAGGCTTTGAAGGAGGTGATCGCGGAATACAAGAAGGTCGTCAAGAAGCACACCAAACAAGACTTTCCGCAGGATCCGCATCAGCAACTCGTCATGGCGCGCGACGCCGTATTCCGTTCCTGGCAAAATGACCGCGCCAAGCACTATCGCCGCATCAACAACATTTCCGACGAACTAGGCACCGCAGTGAATGTGCAGGCAATGGTGTTCGGCAATCTCGGCGAGACTAGCGGCACGGGTGTCGGATTTACCCGTAATCCCGCTACCGGCGCGAAAGAGTTTTACGGCGAATTCCTGATGAACGCTCAGGGCGAGGACGTAGTCTCGGGGGTGCGGACTCCGGTGCCGATCCTCGAACTGCAAAAGATCATGCCCGCTGTTTACGATCAACTTCGCGAGATCACTACGCGCCTGGAAGAGCATTATCGCGACATGCAGGATTTCGAATTCACCATCCAGGACGGCAAGCTCTACATGCTGCAGACTCGGAACGGCAAGCGCACTGGACGCGCTGCCGTGCGTGTTGCCCTACAAATGGTGGAAGAAAGTCTAATCAGCAAGGACGAAGCAATTTTCCGCGTGGAGCCCAACCAACTTTACGACTTCCTGGTACCGCGGCTGGACGAGAAGAGCACTAAGGTCGAGGTGCTGGCCACAGGCTTGCCCGCTTCGCCGGGAGCGGCCGTCGGCCAGATCGTATTTACCGCTGATGAAGCGGTGGTCAAGGCCGGCCACGACCGAAAAAATCCTGTGATCCTGGTGCGTGCCGAAACCACACCGGAAGACATTCATGGCATGGAGGTGGCGGCCGGCATTCTGACGTCGCGCGGTGGCATGACTAGCCACGCCGCCGTGGTTACCCGAGGCATGGGCAAATGCTGCGTCGCGGGCGCGGGTGATATTCAGGTCGATGAACGGGCTGGCGAAATGCGCGCCAAGGGTCAGATATTCAAGGCGGGCGATTGGATTTCGCTCGATGGCACAACCGGTCGCGTGATTAAAGGCAAGCTCAAGACGGTTGAGGCAAAGTCGGACGATCAGGAACTGCTGACCCTCATGAGTTGGGCCGAACCATTCCGCAAGATCGGCGTGCGCGCCAACGCTGACATCCCGCGAGATGCCATCCAGGCTCGCGCATTTGGCGCGGAAGGCATCGGCCTTTGTCGCACCGAGCACATGTTCTTTGCGGAAAAACGTATTCCTCACATGCGGGCGATGATTCTGGCCGATAATGAGAAAGACCGTCGCGCCGCGCTGAATAAGCTGCTCCCCATGCAGCGCGCAGACTTCGCCGGTCTGTTTGAGGCGATGGACGGACTGCCGGTAACCATTCGCCTGCTCGACCCGCCATTGCACGAATTTCTTCCCAAGCGCGAAAAGTTGATGGTGGACATCGCAGCTCTCCCCTATGCAAAGGCCCAGCAGAAAAAGGCACTCACCGACGAATATCACGAGTACGGTGCGAAACAGTTCACTGATTTGAAGAAGCTCATTCCGACACTGCTGCGGCGGGTGGAAGAGTTGCACGAGTTCAATCCCATGCTCGGCCATCGCGGCTGCCGTTTGGGAATCACCTATCCCGAGATCACGGAAATGCAGGCTCGCGCCATTTTCGAGGCTGCGGTTGAGGTCGAGAAGAAGGGCGTGAAAACACACGCGGAAGTCATGATCCCCTTGATTGCCACTGTCAAAGAGATGGCTCACCAGGGCGGCATCGTGCGCCGGGTAGCGGAAGAGGTCTTCAAAGAGAAGAAAGCGAAGGTACACTATCTGGTTGGGACCATGATCGAGTTGCCGCGCGCCTGTCTGGTCGCGGATGAGATTGCCAAGGAAGCGGAATTTTTCTCCTTCGGTACCAATGATCTCACGCAGACCACGTTCGGCTTCTCGCGGGACGACATCAATAAATTCTTGCCCACATATCTGGCCGAAGGCATGCTTAAACAGGATCCGTTTGCCGTCATTGATCGCGAGGGCGTTGGGGAACTGGTTCGCATCGGCATTGAGCGCGGACGCAAGACTCGTCCCGGTCTTGAGGTAGGAATTTGTGGCGAGCATGGCGGTGATCCGTCGTCGGTCGAGTTCTGCCATCAGGTGGGGATGGACTACGTTGCCTGCTCTCCCTTCCGCGTGCTGACGGCAAGGCTGGCGGCGGCACAGGCCGGAGCTGCCGAGAAGCTGAAAGTTGAGGCCGGCAGAACCAAATAATATGCCGCACGGGACACGGAGCTGAGAAGAAGGCCAGGCTGTATCGGTTTACTTCCTGTAACTTCGTGTCCTTGGTGGTTAATGCCTTTAACCTTGCCCTGGAATACCGCCATCAACTCACCCAATCTAGGAACTTGTACCACGCCCCCGCTAACGGCAAGAACCATGGTTTCCCGTTGTACAACCCGAGCGGCGCGCCTGGGAACGGAATCCCAACAAAGGGATTCTCCGTCTTGTCGCCCGCTATGAGCTCCGCCATCTTCAGTCCTTGCCAGGTCGCCATAGCGACGCCGTGTCCCGCATATCCGACGGCATAGTAAACACCATCCATTTGCCCGGCATGGGGCATGATATCGAAGGCAAAGTCCAGTGTTCCTCCCCAGACATACTCGACCTTCACGTTCCGCAATTGCGGATACACATCAATCATGCCGCGCCGCAGGATTTCCGCGCTTCTGCGGATCGAATCATCAGTTTCAGGGAAAAACGCCGCGCGCCCGCCAAAGAGCATGCGATTGTCGGGAGTGAGCCGGTAGTAGTAAAGATAGTTCTTGGAGTCGTAGATCATGCGATTCCGCGGGCTCACTTCCCGCGCCAGCGCTTCAGGCAAGACCTCGGTGGTGATGATGTATGAGCCGATGGGAATGATCTTATTCCGCAGTGACGGGGTCGCCGATCCCGTGTAGCCACTGGTGCCGACGAACACATCGCGGCTCCAAAGAACACCACGAGAAGTTGTAACGCGCCAACCTGGCTTGCCCTGCTGAGCCTGGCGCTCGATCTTTTCCACACGCGTGTTCTCGATGATCTTCGCGCCAGCGTGTTCGGCTGCGCGCGCCAGTCCCGCCACATATTTGGCAGGATTCAGACCGGCGCTGACCTCATCCACCATCCCGCCGAAGTAAATTGACGATCCGATCTCTGCCCGCAGTTCGTGGCGTGGCACAATGCGCAACTGATGATTGAACTCGCGTGCGATCACTTCCACCTGGCGGCTGTAGTCGTCAAAGTGCCTCTGCTTGCATGCGACTTCAAGATGTCCGCACCGGTAGAAATTGCAGTCAATCCCTTCCTCACCCACGACCTGCTCCACGCAATCGATCGACGCAAGCGACGCCGCGTACATCCGTTGCGTCCGTTCCCGCCCGTAGTTCGAAATCAGCTTGTTCGCGCCGAGCTTCAGGCCCGTAAGAACCATGCCACCGTTGCGCGAACTGGCGCCCCATCCGATAGTCTCAGCCTCCAACACCACTACTTTCGCCCCGCGTTTGGCGAGGGTTCGGGCCGCCGAGAGTCCGGTGAAGCCTGCACCTATGACTGCCACGTCCACGCTTTCGGGAAGCGGTTGCGCGGTGTCGGTCCCCGGCATTTCAACCGTGGTCAGCCAGTAGTTTCTCTCTTGCACAGTCATGGAGTGATCGGCTTCGGCCTATCTAAGTCAGGCTAATCTACTAGACCAGTACGCCGCGCAACAAGCAGGGCTGAATCGTGAAAGGTTTGACTTGGCAGCGTTCGCAGCCTAGCATTCTCGTTCGACATCAAGGTCGGGAGCGCTGTGATGATCGGCAAAACCATCGGCCACTATCGCGTTTTGGAGAAGCTCGGCGGCGGTGGCATGGGCGTGGTCTACGAGGCTGAAGATCTCAGGCTCGGCCGCCACGTAGCGCTAAAATTCCTGCCCGATGATCTTGCCCACGACCCGCAGGCTCTGGAACGTTTCCGGCGGGAGGCACGTTCTGCTTCGGCGCTCAACCATCCCAACATCTGCACCATCCACGACATCGCGCAGGAAGAAGGCCTCCAGTTCATCGCCATGGAATTCATGGCGGGCCAGACGCTGAAACAGCGCCTGGCCGCCGGTCCCATTCCAGCGGATGAGTTGCTGGACCTGGCCGTCCAGATTGCCGATGCCCTCGATGCCGCGCACAGCGAAGGTATTGTGCACCGCGACATCAAGCCCGCAAATATTTTCATCACCAAGCGCGGCCAAGCTAAGATTCTGGATTTTGGATTGGCCAAGCTGACTGGGGCGCAGATCTCGGCATCGGCGCTCTCGCCGGAACAAGCTACTTTGGAGGCACACCTCACCAGCCCGGGAACGGCGGTCGGCACAGTGGCCTACATGTCGCCCGAGCAGGCGCGCGGCGAGGACCTCGACCGGCGCACAGACCTGTTTTCCTTTGGCGCTGTGATTTACGAGATGGCCACTGGTCGCATGGCTTTTTCGGGGAATACTTCGGCCTTGATCTTTGACTCTTTGCTGCACAAGACACCAACTTCTGCGGCGCGCGTCAATCCGGAGCTGCCTCCCGAACTCGAATACATCATCAATAAGGCGCTGGAAAAGGATCGTGCCCTGCGCTACCAGAGCGCCGGGGAGATGCTGGCCGACCTGAAGCGCCTTCGTCGGAATTCCAGCTCCACGCGGGTCGAGGTGGCTGAAAGTCGTGAAATGCCCGCAAAAAGCTCGAAGCGAAAAGTCCTGTGGGCCTCGGCTGCTGGCATTGTGGTGATCGGGATGGTTGTAACGTCAGCCTTCCTATGGCGCGGCAGAAGTAGCGGTCAGGAAATTTCGTCGGTGGCGGTGATGCCGTTCGTCAATGCCAGCAAAGATCCCAACACCGAATATCTCAGCGACGGCCTCACCGAGAGTCTGATCAATAGCCTTTCTCAAATTCCAAATCTCACCGTCATGTCCCGTTCGTCCGTCTTCCATTACAAGGGGCGTGATGTGGACCCGCAAGCTGTGGCGCATGACCTGAAAGTGCAAGGCGTGATTACCGGCCGCATCGTGCAGCGCGGGGATCAACTCATTATCAGTGCTGAGCTCATCGACCCGCGCACCAATCGCAACCTTTGGGGTGATCAATACGACCGCAAGCTCTCCGATGTTCTCGCGGTGCAGCAGGATATCACTGGCGCAATTTCTGCCCGGCTGCGGGAGCGGTTGTCGGGCGAAACTAAGAAGCAGGTAGCCAAGGGCGGTACGAGTGATCCCGAGGCCTACCAGCTATATCTCAAAGGGCGCTTCTACTGGGAGAAGCGAACCCAGGACTCACTGGAGAAGGCCAAAGACTACTTCAATCAGGCGATTGAGAAGGACCCGAACTACGCGTTGGCCTACGTCGGCCTGGCCGACTACTACTATGTTGTTTCCGACTATGCCCCAGTGTCGGCCGTCGACGTTGCCCCCAAAGCGCGGTCAGCGGCGCAAAGGGCATTGGGTATCGACGACACTCTCGCGGAGGCCCACGCAGTGTTGGCCGGTTCCGACGAGAACCTGTGGGAATGGGACGCAGCGGAGCGAGAATTCCGGCACGCTCTGGAACTGGACCCTAACAACGGCACCGCCCACCAGTGGTATGGCTTGTTCTTGTCTTATCTGGGACGCCACGACGAGGCTCATGCTCAATTCAGGCGTGCCCTGGAATTGGATCCCTTGAATCTGACCTTCAACAATAATCTCGCAATGAGTTATTCGGCCGCGCGTCAATACGATCAGGCCTTGGATCAATTCAGAAAGACAATCGACATGGATCCGAATTATGCCAGCGCACACGACAATCTGGCTCAGACCTATTTCGACATGGGCAAATATGACCTGTGGCTGGCGGAATGGAAGAAGGCAGCGACCTTGAACAATGATCATGAACAGTCGGCGATTTCTGAGGATGCTGCCCGTGTCTACGCCAAGTCTGGAAGTCGGGCTACCGTGAGCAGAGTCATCGAGCTCCTCAAGCAGTTGGCTCAACGCCGGTATGTCGATCCGGGCTCCATTGCCTACGAATACGCGGCGCTTGGAGACAAAGATCAGGTTTTCTATTGGTTGGAGAAAGGCTATTCTGAGAAAGCGGAGAGTCTGCAGTTGATCAAGATTGTCAAAGTGATGGATCCGTTCCGCTCTGATCCGCGCTATCTCGACCTGCTGAAACGCATGGGCCTCCCGCAGTAGGGGCAGCTACAATACCGCCGTTTCCTCGATCATCCTTCCTTCCGCGAAACGGGATAGACCCAGCAACGATGCGTCCACCAGATCCGTCTTCCCTGTGAGAATCAAATCCGACAAGATCTTCCCCGTCGCTGGAGCATGCATCACGCCGTGACCGCTGAATCCGTTAGCCAGGAAAAAACCGGGCACATCCTGCACCGGCCCTAAGATTGGATGATGATCGGGCGTCATCTCGTATAAGCCCGCCCAGGCACGTTTCGGATTCACTGCCAAGTTCTCGAATACCGGCACGCGCTCAGCGGCTCGAGTCAAGATCTTCTCGATGAATGCCGGGTCGAAATCCGTCTTGTAGCCCGGCGTCTCTTCCGGATCATTCCACGCCAACAGAAATCCCAGACCTTCCGGCCGAAAATGGAAGCCGTTGGACATGTCGATAATCATGGGAGCGCGGTGCGAAAATTGATCGAAGGGCTCGGTCGGGACGAGCATTCGCCGCAATGGTTCCACTGGGAGATCCACGCCTGCCATTTTCGCGATTCCCGCCGCCCACGGTCCCGCGCAGTTCACCACTTTTCTCGTGGACACAGTTCCCTTGGTGGTCTCCACTCCCGCAACCCTCTGAGCGTCGCGTTGAATGCCGGTAACCTCCGCGTTCTTCCACAACTTCGCACCGTGGTCGGCGGCCCACGCCATTAATCCGATCATGGCGCTGTAGGGATCGACGAACCCGTCAGTCGAACAGAAACTGCCGCCTAAAATGTCATCTCCGCGAAGCTGCGGGAACATGCTTCGAATCTCATCGCCAGAGATCAGTCGCACCGCCTTGAGTCCCATGGCCACCTGCTTGGCGTGATTCGTCCGCAGGTAAGCCATATGTTTTTCCTCGGTAGCACAAAATAAATATCCCTGGGGACGGTAACCCGAAGGATGTCCCAGCTTGTCCTCGAAGCTGGCGTAGAAGGGAATCGAATACAGTGACATCTGAATATTGACGGGAGTAGAAAATTGCGCCCGCACGCCACCCATACTCTTGCCTGTGGAGCCCTTGCCCTGAGCCGTTTCCCGCTCGATCACCAAAACGTCGTCGCATCCGGCGGCCGTCAAGTGAAAGGCAATGCTTGACCCGACAATCCCTCCCCCGATGATGACTACCTCGGCTGTCTCCATTCCCCTTCGGCCTCTCACGAAATAGAACGAAGCATTGTATGCGATTGCGACGAGGACTGGATTCTCGTTTTGCGGCTGGTGGCGGCTTATTCAACGCCTGGCGTCATCCCGAAGCCCCGCGCTCTCACCTGCGGGGCGAGGGATCTGGCGTGGAGACCGGGCCAGGTGTTGGGATGAATTCACACACAAAATCCCGAAGATCTACGTTGCGCCAGTACTCCGGCCATTACCGCTGTGCCCTTGAAGCCACCTGAGCATCCCCGTAAACTGAAAGAATGCACATGCACACCAGCCACGGCGGGGGCGAGAGGACTTTCCGAGTCCTGCGAATCTCGCTGGCCGTAACTCTGGTTTACATTGTGCTGCTCGTAATTGCGGGCATCCGGGCCCATTCGCTGGCGCTGCTCTCCGAAGCCGGGCACAATCTCTCGGATTTCTTTGCCTTACTGCTTTCGCTCGGAGCGGTGTACCTGCAGTCGCGTCCACCCAGCGCCACCAAGACCTACGGCTACCATCGCGCGGGAGTCCTGGCCGCGCTGGTGAATGCGGTCTCGCTGGTGGCAGTGTCTTTTTTCATCTTCTACGAAGCCTTCCGGCGCCTGCAAAATCCCGCGCCCGTGAGGGCTGGGCTCATGATGGTTGTGGCCGCCGTCGGCGTGGTCATGAACGCCGTCATCGCGCTGCTTCTTTACCGCTCCGACCGGGATGTGAATATCCGCAGCGCTCTCTTGCACGAAATTGGCGACACTCTCTCCACCGCTGTCGTAATCGTGGGTGGCTGGGTCATCCTGGCGACCGGACAATACTGGATTGATTCCGCGCTCTCGTTCGGAATTGGCGCATTGATTCTTTGGTCAGGCTTCGGCATCGTGCGCGAGACTCTGAACATCCTGCTCGAGGGCACTCCACGCGGGATAAAACTGGAAATCGTAGAAGCGGCGATGCGCGAAGTTAACGGCGTCAATGATGTTCATGACCTCCATGTGTGGAGCATTGGGTCAGAGACGCGCGCGCTTTCTTGCCACATTTCTATCGCCGATATTCCGCCCTCAGTCAGCGAGCGTATCCTGCGCGACGTCAAAGAGAGGTTGCACCACGATTTTCGCATTGACCACACGACCATCCAGTTCGAGCACGAGGTCTGCGAAGTGGCGCACGGATGCGTGATCCCAGTGAGCGAAGAGCTACATCAACACAAGCATTAAAAGGCATTGGCGAATTCCATATTTACGGATTTACGAATTAGATTTGCGAACTCAGATCGGGGGTCTCAGATTTTCAATCGGTTAATTCGTAAATTCGGCAATCTTCAATTCTTCTGCTTTTCGTAAATTTCTCGCGCTCTCTCAATCGTGTCCGCGTCCTCGGGAGGCTTATCTCGTCTTAGCCGCACAATCCTCGGGAAGCGCAGGGCATATCCGCTATCGTGCCGGTCGGATTTCATCATGTTGTTGAAGGCTACTTCGAGCACGATCTTCGGTTCCACAATCAACCGGAGACCCTGATCTTCAACCGTGTGTTCTAGAAACCACTTGGTCATCTCGGCAATCTCGACGTCGGTCAGCCCCGAGTACGCTTTGCCAATGTTCACGAGCCGGTCGCCATTCCGCACCGCAAAGGTGTAATCGCTGAGAACTCCGATGCGTTTGCCGTGGCCGTACTCGACGGCCGTGACCACCACGTCGAGCGTGGCCAGTTCGCGTTTCATCTTGAGCCAGGATTTGCCGCGCCGTCCGGGTGTGTAGACCGACTCGGGGTCTTTCACCATTAACCCTTCGTTCCCTCTGGCCTGGGCGGCTTCAAAAAGTCGGTCGAGTTCCTGCGCCGAGGAGGCCTGAAACACGGGCGCGCGTAGGACTCGGGCGTTCGTCTCCGGTTCGGGCGGCTCAAATATCAATTGTCCCTGGTCGTTGCGCGAGCGTAGTTTCACCGGTTTACGCTCCACCGCCAGCAGTTCGTCGAGAATCTGCACTCGCTCTCGCAACGGACGGTCAATCAACAACTCGCCTCCTGCGTATAGCACGTCAAAGGCGAGATACACGACCGGCACCCGCCGCATTATTTCCTCACTCACTTTCTTTCGCCCCAGCCGCTGCTGCAGCGCGCTGAAGGGGAGCGCTCGTCCTGCTTCGTTAGACTCAGCGGCCAGGTAACTCCAGGCTGCGATTTCACCGTCGAGGACCGCATCCTGCGGCAGCCCTGCCAACGCGTCAGGCAGTTCAGGGAATGACTCGGTGATCTCGTCTCGCGTCCGCGAGAAGATACGTACCTCGTCTCCCGCGCAGTGTGCTTGCGCTCTGATGCCATCGTACTTGTCCTCCACCAGAATGTTTTGGAAGTAACTCAGCGCGTCTTCGGCAGACTCCGCCGGGCTGGCCAGCATAAAGCCCAGAGGATGAAATAGTCGCATCCTGGCCTCTCCTAACTTGCCCGCTGCAGCCAGTTGCAGGGTTTCGCCGATATCACCCAGCAGCATATTGGCGCGCTGCACTTCGCCCAACGTCCCGCCATAGGCCTTTGTAATCGCCTCTTCGACCAGGCTCTCTTTCAATCCGATTCGCAAATCGCCGGTCATGATTTTTACAATGTATTTGGCTTCCAGAGGCGTCACTTGTGAAATCAGTTCCCGGATCAGCGCCGCTTTTGCCGTAGGACCACGAGTGGCAGCAATCTTCTGAAAGCGTTGTTGCGCTTCGATCGCACTCAGGTCGCTTCCTTCATGCGAAGGCAGAATCTCGTCCGCCACCGCACCTAAATCGCCCAGCTTGCGATAGGCCGCGGTCAGCTCCTGCTCGCTCTTCCCCGAGAGTTCTTGCACGACTCGCCACAGCAACGATCCGCCTACCTGCAGTGTGGCTTCCTGCCACATCGGAAAAGGGCGCCCAGAAAGGAATACGGCTGAGATAGCCGCCTCTTCCGTCGTTCGCAACCTCAAATAGTCGGCGACGATCGAAACCTTTTCGAGCTTTTTGGTCGTGGCTGCGATCCGCTCGCAAGCTTCGGCTAGTTTTCGCATGTCTCCGACTTGTATACCTGTGATAACCTTACTAGTTGAGCCCTCGGGCCCGGAAGGATCATCCAATATCTATGCAGGGTTTCCGCACATTATGGCGTTTCCTGGTGGCTATCCAGCTGTTGCCCGTGCTCGAGGGTGGCGAGGAGACCCTGGTCGGCGGCCAAGCTGTGCTCGAGGGCGTTATGATGCGCTCCCCCCATGCCTGGGCGATTGCCTGCCGCAAGCCTTCCGGCGAAGTTTCCACGCACAGTGAGCCGCTTGAGCGCCTTTCAGAAAAGCACAAATGGATGGGCTGGCCGGTGATGCGCGGCGTCATCACCCTGGGACATGCCATGTCTCTGGGTTTCCGCGCTTTGAAGTTTTCCGCGAACGTTGCTCTCGACGAAATTCCGGCCAACGAAAAAGGCAAAAAGCTCGAAATCAGCGGTTGGGTGGCTGCGGTCAACGTTATTTTTTCCGTGGGATTTTTCATTTTCATGTACAAGTTCCTGCCGCTGGTGGCGGCCACGGAACTCAAACGCGTGAACCCGGTATTCGGCCAGCAGATCGTCTTTAACCTGGTTGATGGCGTCATCCGCATCGCGCTATTCCTGTTTTTCATCTGGGCCGTTTCCCTCTGGCGGGACATTCATCGTGTCTACGAATATCACGGGGCCGAGCACAAAACTGTCTACGCGTTCGAGAACGGTGATCCGCTCGAGACCAGCGCGGTGCAGAAGTATTCGACCTATCACCCGCGTTGCGGCACCAGCTTTCTGATGACAGTGATGCTGATATCGATTCTGGTGTACACCGTGATACCCGTCACTACGTTCTGGGCGCGGTTTGCCGTGCGCATCGCGTTGCTGCCTGTGATTGCGGGCCTTTCTTATGAGATCATCCGCTTCGCCGCCAAGCATCGTGGATCACTCTTCGCTCTGATGACGGCTCCCGGCCTGTGGCTGCAGCGCATTACCACGCAACCTCCGACGGACGATCAGGCGGAGTGCGCCATCGTGGCATTGGAGCAGGCAATGGCCGTCGAAAAGCAGCGTGGCGGCGAACTGGTGATTGCCTAGCGGCCCCGCCGCCGCGAAATTCTTCTCTCTTTCCCTGCATTACTAAAATCAGCCGCGGTAGTAATGCGGCTTGGCACTTCTCTACGGAGAGATCAAATGTTTGAAAGACTCGACCAAATCGAAGCCCGCTATGAGGAACTAAACGCGGCCCTCGCTTCGCCGGAGATTACCAGCGACTCAGTTCGATACCAGAAGACCGCTAAGGCGCACAGCGAAATTGCACCCATAGCTGAACTATATCGCGAATACAAGGACCTGAAACGCGGCATCGCGGAGAGCAAGGCCATGCTGGCCGATGAAAAAGATCCTGAGATGCGTGCCTATGCGCTGGAAGAACTGAACAAGCTGGAAGCTCGTGTCACCGGGGTCGAGGAAGAACTGAAGGTTCTGCTCCTGCCCAAAGATCCCAATGACGAAAAGGACGTGATCCTGGAAATTCGGGCGGGTACTGGCGGAGACGAAGCCACACTCTTCGCCGCCGAAATGTTCCGCATGTATAGCCGCTACGCTGAGACCCAGGGTTGGAAGGTCGAAGTGCTTTCTACTTCCGAGTCGTCGGTCGGAGGTCTGAAGGAAGTGATCGCCATCATCGAGGGTCAGCGGGTTTTTTCACGACTGAAATATGAAAGCGGTGTCCATCGCGTACAGCGGGTTCCCGCTACCGAGCAGCAGGGACGAGTACACACTTCGGCCGTGACCGTTGCCGTCTTGCCCGAGGCAGAAGACGTGGACATCAAGATCGAAGCCAAAGATCTCCGCATTGATACCTTCTGCTCATCTGGTCCTGGCGGCCAGTCGGTCAATACGACCTACTCCGCCGTGCGCATCACGCATATCCCGACCAACACCGTCGTAAGCTGTCAGGATGAAAAATCGCAGATCAAGAACCGTGAGAAAGGCATGCGGGTGCTGCGTTCTCGCCTCTACGAAATCGAAATGCAGAAACAGCAGGACGCGCTCGCCAAAGAACGCAAGGCCATGGTGGGATCGGGCGACCGCAGCGAGAAGATTCGCACCTACAACTTCCCTCAGAACCGTGTGACCGACCACCGTATCGGTTTGACCATCCATCAACTTCAGGAAGTCATGGACGGCAAGCTGCAGCCCTTGATCGACGCTCTGGTCACTCACTTCCAGGCGGAAAAGTTGAAACAGGAAACCGCTGGCGTTGCATGAAGCTCTCTTAATCTATAAGAATTTGTCATCGTGAGCGAAGTCTGCAATACCATGCTTTTCTCCGTGTGTCTGTGCCTCTGTGGTGGTGAAATACCTTCGTGACCCTTCGCGACATTCTGCAATCTGCCATCGACAGCCTCACCGATGCTCGCGTCCCTTCGCCACGGCTGAACGCCGAATTGTTACTCATGTTCACGCTCGGATGCGATCGGGCGTATTTGTACGCGCATCCCGAACGGCAACTAACTGCCGATGAGCAGGCCCGCTATGAGCAAGCGCTGAGCCAACGTTCTCGCGGCGTTCCCACGCAGTACATCACTGGCCATCAGGAGTTTTGGGGGATGGATTTTATTGTGACGCCCGCGGTCCTAATCCCACGCCCTGAAACCGAGCACATGATCGAAACCGTACTTGAACTTGGTCACGTGGAGCAGGGACGGGCGACCCTTCGACAAGCTCAGGGCAAGCTCTCACACGCCAACCGACTTCGCATCGTGGACGTAGGTACCGGCTCTGGCTGCATTGCGCTGGCCCTCGCCCAAGAGTTGCCGCACGCCGAAATTCACGCTACGGACATTTCCCCCGACGCACTTGAAATTGCCGAGGCCAACGCTGCCCGCCACCAGCTCGCAAGCCGAATCATCTTTCATGATACGGATTTGCTTCAGGGGCTCGAATCCAGTTTCTTCGATTTTGTTGTTTCCAACCCCCCATACGTCGGCGAATCTGAAGCAGACCAGGTTCAACTTGAAGTCCGCAAGTTCGAGCCGCGCAATGCCATCTTTGCCGGACCGACGGGACTCGAAGTCATCGAACATCTCATCCCCGCTGCTCGGGCCGCTCTCCGCCCGGGAGGTTGGCTGGTGATGGAAATCAGTGGAACAATCGCCGCGGGAGTGAAGTCTCTCCTGGAAAGCTGGGATTGCGTCCAGATCAAGAACGATCTGCAGGGTATTCCGCGCGTGGCCACGGCACAAAAGAAAGTTTGACGGCGCTCTACTCCTACGAACTCTGGTAGTAGTCAGCTTTTCTACGCTAGTCTTGCGCCATTGGGCGCTTGGTGCACCCGAGCCTAAGAAAACGGCATGTCAGAAAAGTCATTCCCTAGAATGAGAGCCACGGATCGGTTCGCCACCGCCGTTTGTCTGGCATTATCCTTCATCGCGTTCCAGTCCTCCATAAGCGCGCAGAATCCGCGGGGAACACTGCGGGGTGTGGTCCAGGACCCCAGCGCTGGCCGGGTTCCAGCCGCAAACATTACGGTACAGGCGACGGGGTCTTCATTGAAGCGCGAGACCAGAAGCGACGACCACGGAGAATTCAGCCTCAACGAATTGCTGCCGGGTCTCTATCGCGTGACCGTGACCGCCAAGGGCTTTGCCGACGCCCAATCCGATGTGAAGGTCGTCGTTAGTTCCGCGCGCGACATCACCGTGACCATGAGCCCTGCAACCGTGCAGCAAATCGTGAATGTGCAGGCGCCGCCTTCTTCCATCACGACCCAGCCGATTGACCTCGCGAGCGTCGTACATCAGGCTACCGTTTCCACTCACGACCTCGAAACCCTGCCGCTGGCGGCTCGCAGCTTCGCTAACATTGCTTACCTAGCCCCAGGTACGGAGCCGGTCGAGCCCTCGGATCCCACCAAGGCGCGGATCACCGCGGTTTCCACGGGCGGCAGTTCAGGGTTAAACAATGAGTTGTCCGTGGACGGTGGCGATAACTCAGATGATTTCATTGGTGGATTTCTGCAGAACTTTTCTCCCGATGCTATTCAGGAATTCGCCGTGCGCACTGCGCAGGAAGATGCCGACACAGGACGCACCACCGCCGGCTCAGTTGTGATCACTACCAAGCGAGGCACGAACCAGTGGCATGGCAGCGGAGCTTTTTATGAACGAGCGGCGGCGCTTAACGCGCGCTTCCCAATCGAAAATCCAGCTCCCAATCCGAAACAGCCGTTTGCGCGTCAGAACTATGCGGCCACCATAGGTGGCCCGATCAAGAAGGACAAGCTCTGGTTTTTCTCGTCTTTTGAATACGTGCATGAGAACGCGAGCATCGCGTACAGCCCTGCCAGCCAGACCCAGTTCAGCGCTTTAGGCTCCTTAGCTTCGCAAGGTCTCATTCCTGGCATAAGTTCGATTTCCGTGCCCAACAACGTGCCCGTCCCGTTTCGCGACTACCTGGGTACGGCGCGCTTCGACTGGGCGCAATCGCCGAAGTCGCAGTGGTTCCTTCGCGCTGCCATTGATAACTACGTCACCCATAACGCGCTGGTGCAGCAAGGTGCGCTGCCCTCGACTGGTCTGGAGCAGCACAACAATTACTTGAACATGGTGATCAGCAATCAGCACCTGTTCAGTCCAACGTGGTTGGGAAACTTCGTGTTCAATGCCAGTGGATTGCATCTTACCGAGGCGCGCAATTCTAACTTGGGCTTCGCGCTGGCTTTTCCGTTCACATCAACCTCTCAAACAATTTCCGGCTTCGAGACCTTTGGTGACAACCAGTTTCAAACGCCCATCACCGCTTTCCCGGTCTTGCGCAATCAGGAGAAGTATCAGTTCCGCTACGACCTCAGTCGCGGTTCCGGCGATCACGCGCCGAAACTCGGGATCAACTTCATTCACGAACCGGTGTTGAGCGGTGCACTCTCGGGGACAGCAGAAACCCTGATCACGTATCCCAGCGATCCGAATTTCTACGCCGCCAACCCCACGCAGTTCTATTTCAGTCAACGCTGTGCGGCGCCGCTCGACCCAGCTTCCGGAATCACCTGCACATTCACGCCTGCACGGAACGGCAGCTTTTCCCAGAATGTGCAGCGGCTAGGGCTGTACGCCCAGGATGCCTGGAGAGCAACATCGCACCTCACCGTGAACTATGGCATGCGCTACGACACTTCATTCGGACTGCTCACAGCTTCTGGCCGCAGTCAGGGAGATAACCCTGTATTTCTCACGCTTAAAGCCCTGCAGATACCGCTGATTCCCGGCGTTCCCCGCGACTATCACAAAGCCTTCGGTCCGAGGCTAGGCATCGCCTACTCTCCTGGACAATCCGGGACCACCGTGATCCGCGTCGGCTTCGGTCTTTTCTACGACGATTTGGCCCAGAGCGGTTGGGTCACTGCGCTACAGGCGGTCAATGCGCCACCTGGGCCGTGCGTCAATCCCGGCGACCCTGGCTGCGTTTCGGCGGGAAATATTATTGATTCGAATTACAAGACTCCGTACGCGCTGCACGCGTCGGCGGGAGTTGAGCATGCTTTCAGCCCAAACTGGACCCTTGCCGCCGATTACACCCACGAGCAAGGGAATCACAGCTACCGAGCCTACAACTACCTGGCGGGCTTCACGTTGTTTTCTCCTAACCCAGCGAACCAACCCTTGGTTCCCAACGTTTCCGTCTTCAAGTCGGACAACCGCTCCAGCTATAACGCTCTATTCCTCCACCTGCAAGGCAATGTCTCGCGACGCTTCAATCTGGTCGCGAACTACACTTTATCGAGAGCGAAGACGTGGGGCTGTGTCCTCGGCGAACTCTTTGACTACGTGAATGGCGTCTGTAATCCGCTCAACCCCTTTGGGCGGGGCGACTATGGACCTTCAGGAGAAGACGTCACTCACCGCTTCGTTTTAGCGGGAACTCTTTATGTACCGGGAGGTTTCGAGCTCACGACCATCACCCAGGCGGAGAGCGCCCGCCCTTTTACGCTCACCACGCCGGTAGACATAAACGGGTTGGGAGATTCCGCCAACAATCGCGCCGTGATTAACGGAGTGCAGACCGCGCTCGACCAGTTCCGCGGGACTCCTTACGTTCAGGCCGACCTGCGAGTTAGCCGGCCGTTCAAACTCAAAGAGCGCTGGTCGGTTATACCGTTCGTGGAGTTCTTCAATCTCATCAATCGTAACAATCCCGGAGCGAATTACGTTACCGACATATCGGTTCTTCCCGTCAACAATCTTTCCAACGTCACCGGGGTCTGTACAAGCCCGCTGGGCTGTCCTCCGTCCGGGTTCACGCCCATCACCAGCTTTAGGCAGTTGCTGGTCCCGGCCGGTGCTTTGGGAGATTTCTTCGGTCCGGGTACGACCGTCGGCATTCCGTTCGCCGCTCAGTTGGGTGTGCACCTGACTTTTTGAATGGGTTGCCCGGGGATTAGGGTCGAACAAGTTGCGAGGAGGACCTACCGCACCAGCCACTCACTAACGAGATGCAGTTGGCTGAGCGCGGCGTTGTAAGTCAGTGCCGCGCAGACGACCATCCCAAATGCTGGCAGCAGCGCATACCAGGTGGAGAACCGCCGAGTTGAGGTATGAATATGATCCCACGCGATCAGCCGTTCGACACGGGCACTCACCGTTGCGGCGGAGCTATGGAGCAACGCTGTAGTCAGCTCTGCCGATTGCGGGACTGGCTCGAATCGCGAAAGCTTGATCAAAGCTGATGCCAGGTCAAGCGCTTCGCTGGCGTTAGACACAGCTGCGTCATCAGCCGCCATCTCCGCGGCCTCCGACCATCCCTTCTCCAACCCCGCCATTCCGGGGAAGGCGCAAAAGCGAAAGAGAAGCTTCTTCAAGTTGTCCCGGCGTCGTCCGTGGGCAACTTCGTGCGCTATCGCCGTTCGGAACTCAGACTCTGTCAAGACGGCTGCTGCACCATCCGACATTAGTACTTTGGATTTCAGAATGCCAGCAGCCGTGAGGGCGGGGACGACCTTGCCAGTGCGGAACACAGGGACACTCGCACCCGTTGCGACACGAGTAGCTTCGCTCGACCAATCAGCTACGACTTTCGTCGTCCTAACCTGTGCCACGGTCGCTTTAGAGATGCCGACTACGAACAACAGCACACCGCAGCAGCTCAGGGCCAGAGGAGTCGCACCGATTGGTTCGTCAATCGAATGCGGCTCCAGAAGCAAGAAGGAGGGCACCATGAACACCAGGGTTGTGAGACCAGATAACACAAGCGGCATGATCCGTAGACCAAACAAGAAATCCGCCGTGACCTGCGCCGAGAACCGGCGGAAACGTCGCTCCACCATCCTCCATCCCCAGCCAACCACAAGGGAGAGCGAAGCGTAAAGTAGAACCATGACCGACAAGGAGAGAGCGACACCGCGCGCTAAGAACATTACGGTCTCTCCTTAGGCTTGGGTTCGAGGCTCTTCGTGTCGCGGTTGCGTAGCTCGCGCCGTTTTTCTTCGACCAGTTGTTGCAGATCATCCAGCAATTGCGTGTCACGCTCGGTAAGGATCTCCACGAGATAGGAAAGTGGCAGCGAGGAGGCCGCGCCAGAATCGAACAATTGCAGGATCGCTTCTCCCGCCGCGGCGCGTTGAAACTCTTCTAGAGTCAGCCGCGGCGAGTAGCGAAATGCTTTACCTTCTGCCACTCGGTTCAGGACACGTTTCTTGAACAGACGATCAAGCGTCGTCATCACAGTCGTGTACGCCAGCTTGTGATCTCCGTCGTCGACTAACTCGCGAACCGTGGCGGTTCCGCGGGACCATAGCTCCTGGAGCAATCGCTGCTCCAGCGGCCCAAGCGCCTTTCCTGTAGCTGGCTTGAACGAGCTGAGGATTCTCTTCATCGCCGCTTTCCAACTGCAGAATTCTATCTTATGCCTAGGAAAAAGCGAGGGCCATTTGCGCTTGTCTTTTATCAGCGCTTGCCGGCTGTGGTGGCGGGCTGGATCTCTTCCACGTCGACCCAGTTGGTGGGATACACGCCCGTGTAGCAAGCGGCGCAGTAAGTGGTGTTCTCGCCGTCGGCACAGGCCTTCTTCATTCCCTCGAGCGAGAGATAAGCCAGTGAATCTGCACCAATAAACTCACGAATCTCCTCCACTGACTTGTTGGCGGCGATCAACTCTCTCTTAGATGGCGTATCTACCCCGTAGAAACACGGCGAGACCGTCGGTGGGCAGGAGATGCGCATGTGTACTTCCCGGGCGCCCGCGCTACGGATCATGCGCACGATTTTGCGGCTGGTGGTCCCACGCACGATGGAGTCGTCAATCAGCACCACGCGTTTGCCTTCGAGCAGCGTGCGCACTGGATTCAACTTCAGCTTTACTCCAAAGTCGCGCACAGTTTGCCGCGGTTCGATGAAAGTGCGTCCCACGTAATGATTACGAATCAATCCGAAGCGGAAGGGAATTCCGCTCTCCGCGGCATAGCCAACCGCTGCAGTCACGCCCGAGTCCGGCACCGGAACCACGATATCGGCTTCCGCCGGCGCCTCGCGCGCCAGTTGCCTCCCCAACTCTTCCCGGCTGGTCTGCACTGGACGTCCGAATACCATGCTGTCCGGACGCGAGAAGTAGACATGCTCGAAGATGCAACTTGATTGCGGGGCTGGTGGTGCGTACGTGCTTGAGGCAATTCCCTCCGGACCCACAGCAATCAGCTCGCCAGGCTTGACGTCGCGCTCGAAGGTTGCGCCGATCAGATCAAAGGCGCAGGTTTCTGAAGCGAACACAATCGTGTCCTGCGTCTCGCCCGGCAGTTTGGGGATTCTCCCCATGGCCAGCGGCCGGAAGCCCCGCGGATCACGTACAGCGAAAATCCGGTCGGGGCTGATCATGACCAAAGAGAACGCGCCTTCCACACCGCGTAGTGCGTCGGCCATCGCTTCGGGCAAGGTATGCTCTTTGGACATCGCAATAAGGTGAACAATAACCTCTGTATCGCTGTTCGTCTGGAAGATCGATCCCTGGCTTTCCAGGCGATGCCGAATTTCCTGTGCATTCACCAGGTTGCCGTTGTGCGCCAGCGCCATGATTCCTTTGTTCGATTGCACCATAATCGGCTGAGCATTCAGCAACGAGGAATCTCCTGCGGTCGAATAGCGGGTATGCCCAATGGCCAATCTGCCGTGCAACTTGGACAGCGCTTCTTCGGTAAAAATGTCGGCTACCAGACCCATGTCACGATGATGCCGCAGGGCCAGGCCATTCGAGGTAACAATCCCGGCCGATTCCTGCCCGCGGTGTTGTAGCGCGTGCAGCCCGAGATAGGCGAGCTTCTCCGCCTCGGGGTGACCGTAAATCGCCACTACCCCGCACTCGTCTCGAAATTTGTCAGAAGATAGCATCTAGCTTCTAGCTCTTATCGCGAGGACTTCCTCATCGGTCCCCAGAGCTCTCTCTAGCGCATTCTCATATTCGTCCCGCAGCTCGCCTATCGTTGCTGACACCACCACACGGCCATCCAATTTGATTTCCACTCCTTCGGGGACCGTCTCCCCGACCTGTTCCGCTGAGACGCCGTGTTTGACCGCCACCTTTTTGATTTCTGCCAGGCCGGCATGGTCGCAGGAGATCACTACCCGGCTGGCATCCTCGCCAAACACCACAAATTCCGGCGGCAGTCCCTGCGACGCCAGATCCATCTTCAGCCCCACCGACCGGCCAAAGGCCGATTCCGCCAGCGTCACCGCGATTCCACCCTCGGAGCAGTCATGTGCCGATTCCAACAGCCCAGCCTCAGCCATCTCGACCAGCGCTCTCTGCAGTCCCGCCTCTTTCTCTAAGTTCAACGCAGGTGGATAACCCCACAACGCGTCCAGGATCTCTTTGGCATACTCCGAGGAGCCAAACTCCGATTCTGCGTCCGTAGCGTCGCCCGGCTCGGAGGCACGTAACAGAACAATCGCTTGCCCGGCTTCCCGGAAATCCGACCTCACTGTTTTGTGTACATCCTCCAGAATGCCGAGGATCCCCAACACTGGAGTGGGATAAATCCCCTCTCCCAGAGTTTCATTATAAAAGCTGACATTGCCGCCGGTGATAGGCACCTCCAGCTCTTCGCAAGCTTTCGTGATGCCGTCGACCACCTGCGAGAACTGCCACATGATG